>MAAB01041460.1_pt1 | contig 99377 bp, 108 predicted proteins | sample 1115991 | NCBI WGS metagenome assembly MAAB01 (sample SAMN04961124, study PRJNA320927) | seawater metagenome | isolation source: sample BD02T18 sea water enriched with oil for 18 days | place: USA:Gulf of Mexico | collected 2013-07-27
TGACCTTACGGGGTGGTGATCTGGTGTTTTTCCCTCGCTACATTCGCCATATGATATCCGACTCCAATCAAAAACAAGCCTTAGCCGAACCCGGTATTGTCGCACCCGATACCGAAGGGCCGACCACGCGTTTAGTGTGTGGTTATTTTGAGTTTGAAAGTAACTTGGTTAATCCCATCCTCAACGCCCTACCAGATGTCGTGCATATCAAAAATGACGATCCAGATAATGCAATCTGGCTAGAAAGCCTGCTCAGCCAGATCTGTCGAGAAACAGAAAGCAATGCACTCGGATCAACAGCCGTGATCGATAAGTTATCAGGTGTCTTGTTTGTGCAAATCATTCGCTGTTGGATCAATAAAAAAGCCTCAGACAAAGGCCTATTAGCTGCATTAGCTGATCCACAAATAAGTGTAGCATTACAGCTTATCCATCAATCACCTCAGCAAGTATGGACAGTTGAAAGCTTAGCTCAACAAGTACAAATGTCACGTTCTGCCTTTGCCAAACGCTTCCAAACCGTGATGGGGAGCACACCGATGTATTACCTGGCACATTGGCGGATGCAAAAAGCCTATGAGCTACTGACAACCAGTAACCAATCTGTCGCTCAAATAGCCGAACAATTTAACTATCAATCCGAAGCCTCATTTAGCAAAGCCTTCAAACAGCATATGGACATCGGCCCCGGTGCAGTGCGTCGTGCTAAAAAGGCAGCCTTAACTTAGGCTGATAAGGTTGAGCGTCTAATACCTAATTTAGCCATCCGTGAACGCAAGGTATTGGGGTGCATTTCTAAAATCGTTGCAGCGCCTTGTTCACCTGATATTCGCCATTCGCAGAATTCTAATACTTTAATAATATGGCCCTTCTCCATCTCGACTAACGGAATAAGGCTGTCGTCCTGCTCTTTTTTATCATTCACTCGGGTGAGATTATCCTGGATCAACAATACATTATCCGTGGTCAAAATAACGCCTCGTTCAATCACATTTTCCAGTTCACGCACATTGCCCTGCCAGTGATAATTAACCAATTTATCCATTGTTTTCTTGGAAATGGTGTCGATATTCTTACCTAACATGTTAGAAAATCGCTCGACAAAAGCACGTACTAATATCGGAATATCTTCTGCTCGTTCTCGTAATGACGGCAGGGTAATAGGAAAAACATTAAGACGATAAAATAGATCTTCTCTAAACTCACCGGCATCAACCATGGCACGAAGATCACGATGGGTGGCAGCAATCACCCGTACATTGACATCAATTGTTGTCGTGCCGCCCACCCGTTCAATTTCACCTTCTTGTAACACTCGCAACAACTTAGCTTGTAGATCTAAAGTTAATTCACCAATCTCATCTAAAAAGATACTGCCACCACAAGCCAACTCAAACCGACCAATACGCCGTGCTGTTGCTCCGGTAAAGCTGCCCTTCTCATGACCAAACAACTCACTTTCAATTAAATTAGCAGGCAAAGCAGCACAGTTTACTTTTACCAAGGCACGGGCTTTGCGATCACTGAGGTTATGTATCGAACGTGCAAATAACTCTTTACCGGTGCCTGTTTCACCTAAGATCAATACTGATGACATAGTTGGTGCCACTTGCTCAACCTGATGGAAAATAGCTCTCAGTTGTTTACTGGTGCCTAAGATAGCTTCAAAGTTTTTAGTATGTTTGATCTCTTCTTGCAGATAGCTATTTTCAGCTTGTGCCAGATCTTTTAATGCTTGAATTTCAGCAAAGGCAGATTGCAGCTGAGCTTCGGCTTGTTTAATCTCCGATACATCCTGAAAAACAATCACTGCACCAATAATTATGTCGTCTTCAATGATTGGCGTACTGGTGTAATAAACAGGAAAACTGGTGCCATCTTTTCGCCAAAAAACTTCGTCATGAACTTGATGCACTTCGCCGTCTTTTAGCGATGCAAATATAGGACATTCAACTTGTGGATATGGGCTGCCATCGACCTTGGTGTGATGATGATGATCATGCAACTTTTTACCTAATACATCTTCCGAACTCCAGCCCGTTAACCTCACCGCTGCTGGATTAACAAAGGTGGTTTTACCTTCAGCATCCAGTCCATAAATACCTTCACCCGCCGCATTTAAAATTGACTGATAGCGTTGTTGTATTAGCTCATTATCTTTCATCACTAGTCCTTAAAAATCTGTCATGTCATTGTATATTAATATCATAAATATACGAAATATCGTTTATAGGTACAAAATTAAAAAAATAATTAACTTTAAGATTGGTCGTTAACTACATAATTTAACTGGACTTTAATAAGAGAATAATAACTGGCATAGCTCGTGCAAATACAGACCGTAATAACTTAATTATTTATAAACTTAAAGGAACAACCATGAGTAATAGACCACCACTACCCCCGTTTAATATCGACACAGCAACGCAAAAAGTTAAGCTAGCTGAAGACGGTTGGAACTCACGAAACCCTGAACAAGTCGCCTTAGCTTATACAGAAGATAGTGACTGGCGTAACCGTGCTGAACTGTTTTCTGGTCGTGAAAACATCATCGCCTTTTTAACTAAAAAATGGCAAAAAGAACATGATTACCGACTCGAAAAACAACTGTGGTGTTTTGATGATAATCGCATTGCTGTCACCTTCAAATATGAATGGCACGATGCTAATGAACAATGGCATCGATCATACGGCAACGAACTTTGGGAATTTGCAGACAACGGCCTCATGCAACGACGCATTGCCAGCATCAATGATCTAGCCATCAATGAATCAGATCGGACACTACGCTGGCCTCGTTAATCGTGGACGCAACAACATAAAACAAAGCACTTTGGACATAGTTATTAGTTTTATGTAACCACATACTTTAGTTACTTTAAAAAACTTAACTTGGAGCAACATCATGCAATCAATAAAAATTGTCACTCAAGATGCCTGCAGCTACTGTGTTGCAGCAAAAAACTTATTAACTAGTAGATCTGTAGACTTTGAAGAAATTCATTTAGTCAAACAAGCCGACCAAGCCCGTGAATTATTATTACAAGCAACTCAACGCACCATGCCTCAAATCTTTATCGATGGTGAAGCTATTGGCGGTTTCACAGAACTGAACCAGTTAGTAAAATCTGGTGATTTAACATCATAAATCACCATTAACTAACAGTAATCAGACCTCTTTCGACCACACTGAACAGTCAGATTATAAACTTCAGTAACAAAGAGTCTCAATAATTGTAGGCATCGCATTTATCAACCCAAACACAGCATAGTGACTTTGCTTTTCGCTCACTCAACTACACAAATAATAACGGCTCCCGAAGGAGCCGTTATAAATGTGCTAATTAGCTTGGACTGTTAACGTTTTTTAAGCCGTCATTTTTGCTCTTCGGCGTAAACCCATAAAGCCTAATAACGCAGGGCCAAATAAGAATAATGCAGCCGGTACGGGTACTTCACTCACTGATTGACTAATCACTAAGTTCGCAAAGGTAGCACCAAATACCACGTCGAAATTAAAGCCTGCAAAGCTTGGCAATAGAATGCTGTCAAAACTACCAATGACACTTGCAAAGGTTAAGAAGTTAAATGTACCAATGTTGATGTCTGCACCCGTAAAGGTAAAATCTAAAACGCCAGCTAAACTAGCAAGACCAGAGATGTCTAACCAATCAATACTCGTTTCATCAAACTCAATGGCCATTAAACCAAATTCGCCTTGGGTGTAGTCACCATTAATAGTAAGGGTGTCGATGGAGTTACCGGGGGCGATATAGGCTAGATTACCAAGTCCTGTTCCATTAACGGTGACCTTACTCGTAATGGTGCCATTACCCTTTAACACTCCACCATTAATATCTACACTTGCTTGGGTCATGCTGCCATTGTTGATAGTGGTGCCGGCAGTTTGAGTATAGCTTCCTGTGCCGGTGACCGTACCATCGTTTTCCAGAATGCCGGCGTTGGTCAGAGTGGACCCGTTGTACAGGGTGCCAGAATTGGCCAGCGTGCCATTAAGGTTATTGTTCAGCGTACCGTTGTTGCTCAGTATGCTGTCGTTGCTCAGCGTGCCGTTGTTGTCCAGCGTGCCGTTGCTGGTCAGATCGGCAGAGTTCAATAGCTTGTCGTTGTTGGTTAGCGTGCCCTTGTTGACCAGCGTCCAGGTATTGTGCAACAGACCATTGTTGGTCAGTGTGCTGTAGTTAGTCAGTATCTCGTTGTTGGACAGCGTGCCCTTGTTGGTCAGCGTGCCGTAGTTGTCCAGCGTGCTGTGACGGTTATTGTTCAGCGTGCCGTTGTTGGTCAGCGTACCATTAAGACTATTGGTCAGCGTGCCGTAGTTGTCCAGCCTGTCGTTGTTGGTCAGCGTGCCGTTGTTGGTATTGTTCAGTGTGCCGTAATTGGCCAGCCCGCCGTCATTGGTCAGCGTGCCGTCGTTCCACAGCGTGCCGCCGATGTTGTTGGTCAGCGTGCCGTTATTGGTCAGCGTGCCGTCGTTGACCAGCCTGTCGTTGTTGGTCAGCGTGCCGTTGTTGGTATTGGTCAGTGTGCCGCCGATGTTGTTGTACAGCGTGCCGTCATTGGTCAGCATGCCGTCGTTCCACAGCGTGCCGCCGATGTTGTTGGTCAGCGTGCCGTTATTGTTCAGCGTGTCGTGGTTGCCAAGTTTGCCGTCGTTGTTCAGGGCGCCGTCGTTGGTCAGCGTGTTGTTGTTGTTCAGCGTGTCGCTGTTGTTTAGCGTGCCATTCAGACTATTGGTCAGCGTGCCGTCATTTTCCAGCCTGCGTTTGTTGTTCAGCGTACCGTTGTTGGCCAGCGAGCCGTTGTTGGTCAGTGTATTGTTGTTGATCAGCTCGCCGTCGTTGGTCAGCGTGCCGTTGTTGGTCAGCAGGGCGTTGTTGGTCAGCGTGCCTTTAAGATGGTTGCTCAGCGTGCCGTCATTGTCCAGTATGCCATCGTTGTCCAGCTGAGAGTGATTGTTCAGTGTGCTATTAAGATTATTGGTCAGCGCGCCGTGGTTGAGCAACACGCCGTTGTTGGTCAGCGTGCCGTTGTTGTCCAGCGTGCTTTTAAGACTATTGGTTAGCAAGCCCAGACGATTATTGTTCAGCGTGCCGTTATTGTTCAGCGTGCCTCTGTTGACTAGCGTATAGGTGTTGGTCAGCGTACCCTCGTTAGTCAGCGTGACGTTGTTGGTCAGTGCACCGTCGTTGTTCAGCGTACCGTCGTTGTACAGCAGGCCGTCGTTGGTCAGCGCGCCATTAAAATTATTGGTCAGCGTGCCGTCGCTGTCATTGTACAGTGTGCTTTTATGATTATTATTCAACGCGCCGTTGTTGGTCAGCGTGCCGTAGTTGTCCATGCCCAGCGCGCCATCGTTGTCCAGCGTACCGTTGTTGGTCAGCGTGCCGGCGTTAGTCAGCCTGTTGTTGTTGGCCAGTGTGCCGTCGTTGTCCAGTGTGCCGCCGTTGAGTAGCGTGCCATCGTTGGTCAGCGTGGCATTAAGATTATTGGTCAGCGTGCCGCGGTTGGTCAAGTCGCCCGAGCTGGTCAGTTTACTGGCATTTATATATTCATTGGTAAGAGAGATGGTATTAGGACCAGACAGAATGGTTGGCGTCGAATTAGTACCGGATAAGGAAGCTGCATTTACTGAGCCAGCGGCGAGTAACACAGAACTAATTAATATAGTCTTCGCCAAGAACTGGGGCGTTAATAAATTGGTGTGCAAAATTATTATCCTTGTATGAAGTACACAGCTCAGCCATTTTAAATGAATAGCCATTAAGACTTGTAGTTATTATTTAGTTGCTGCCGAAAATTAGCCGTTGAATTGCTTTATTCTGACGGATCTTGTTTTGTGGGTTGAGTTATACCGTAATGAATGGTGACGGTCTATTGTACATCGGTACTACTAGCTATTAAGTTGTGTGGATGCGGGAATGTAACAAATGATCACTTTTGGCACAAAGTGACGGGCAGAACAAAGGGCTGTATTCGAATAAAGGGAAGCGTCCCATTTAATCTAAGGGAACCGTCCCATTTAATCTGGTGGTGGCTGGAACGACTTCAGCGAAGCCAAGGAACAGTTACGAGCAAAAGATACTGAAAATTGGCTCTCCAATATTGGTCATAAAGTCGGTAAGTATTCGTGGGGGGAAATTTGGTCTGGTTATGATTCAAAAGGAGGTTTCGGTCATGCAGTCGTTCGCTATGCCTTATAACCAGTTTATCAAACATCGTTCCGGCCACAAAAACACGTGGCCTCCACTGGACGCGCAAAGAAACGCGCGCCGTTTATAAAAGCGTTAGGCATTAAATGCTATTCCAATCTCGTGCAATTATGTTAATATTCGCTAAACTAACCATTATGGTTACATGGAGAGTGTGTGGCTGAATACGATTTAGAACAGGTAAAAGCGGCAGCTCAAAGTCTAGATATTGAATATAGAGGCAGGAAAGTTAGTAGAGATATAGCTAACTTGGGATACGACATGAATGACGTGTCCTCTTGCCTATGTCAACTCAGATCAAGTGATTTTCGTAAGACTCATTCTTATGGTAATCAACCACCTGATGATGAGTATATCTGTCGCTATAAGAAAGACCCAGAAGAAGATGAATATGATCAATTATATGTCAAGTTTTGTCTTGTTGATGGATATCTAGTTATTGATTTAGCTTCTTTTCATTTACCTCAGTATTAACTTGAGGAGAGTTTATATGACCAATTGCAAAATATGTAAATCAGAAAGTATTAGACAATTAGATGATATGGAAAGTATTTCCTATAAAGGATCAGTATTATCTATCTCAATGGAATATTCCGTATGTAATGAATGCGAAAGAGAATTCGTTTCGAAACAACAGATATTAAATAATGATTCTCGTGTTAGAGATGCGAAGAAAAGTGTAGATGGGCTTTTAACTTCTACAGAAATCTATCATGCTCGTACTTCAATGGAGTTAACTCAAGAACAGGCTTCTCTGGTTTTCGGAGGAGGTAAAAATGCGTTTTCAAAATACGAACGAGCTGAAGTTTCTCAAAGTGTAGCTATGGATAAGTTAATACGTATTTGCTTAAAACACCCACCTGTTTTACATGAACTTTTAATTGGTGCAGGCATCAAAAGAGAGTCAACCCAAGTAACTTATGAAAACAATGTAATACCGTATCCAAAACTTAAAGCAGCTAATCAATCTCAGTTTAAAACTGTAAGATCAATTGATTTAACAAAGGATGTATCTTATGGATAAAGACTTAATCGGTGAAGCAATTAAGTCATTAGAGTTAATTGATATTCATTTATATTCAACTTCAATTTCACGTTTTGAAGAGATAAATTCTGATAATTACCCTGAAGGAATGGCACAACAAAACAAAATATCCATTAAAGCTGAATTCTTAGAAAAAGAAGAGGATTCTGATGGTTCTGCGTTGATCCATGCCAAGATTGAATTCGGCTTAAGATTTGTAGAAGAAAATGAAGAAAGTGAAATTAATACTCTTGCTGAGATTGAAGCGTGCTTTATTGTTAAGTATCACCAATCACAGGAAATCTCAGAAGAGGCTATAAATGAATTCATGGAATTTAATGTTGTCCATAATGCATGGCCATTTTGGAGAGAGCATGCATTTAGATCTGCAGCACAAGCGAAGTTACCCACTCCAATGATTTCCTTATTTAAGCCTGCCTCAGAATAAAATGCCTAACAAGTTGCTTAAACGGAAAATTAACAGTTGGCCATCGCTTCGCGATTATAGCCAACCATTAATTTCCGCTTAGCAAGGCGTTAGTACTCATGGAGAGAATGTGCCAAAGATGAACAATATTGATATCTTCAAAGCAATATCTGCTCTGGCAATGGCGCATTGTTACGACAGTTTCCCTTTAAAAATAAAGTTATCTCCGGGAGAGTTGGCTTTATCCCTAGGCGATGAGTTTTGGGATGAGTCACAAAAGCCGATTTCGGAAAATGTTAGTGAGTATGTAAGAAATCGAAGCCCCGCAGGAATCGCGAAGCCCACTATCGAATGGATGGCTGCTTCTGGTTTAATCACATATGAAGCATATCGTGATAGCCAGTTCATTGGGGTTTGTCTCACCGCTAAGGGTTTAGAGGCAATAGAGTCTGACCAAGATCGAGGTGGTAACTTAATTCAGGCGGCAAAAGAATTGGCCAAAGAAGAATTTAAGGATCAGGCTCGTACAAAACTGAAAGGACTATTCTCAGAGGTTCTTAGCTGGAGCATAGAAAAATCACCAACAGTCTTTCAAGCGGTTACAAATTATGTCTCGCAGTAAAGTACTAACAAACAAAGGCAGCTCACCGCAATCGATACTGCGCAAGCTATAGAGGATGTCAATTTACCCGGCTTTAAACTCCATCCTCTCAAAGGCAACAGAGATGAAATTTGGTCTATCACCGTAAATGGAAACTGGCGCATAACTTTTGAATTTATTGACGGTAATGCGTTTATCTTAAACTACGAGGACTATCACTAATGAATATGCATAATCCACCACATCCAGGTGAGTTCATCCATGATCTTTATCTGGAGCCATCTGGCCTAAGTTGTCGCTTCTTGGCAAAACAACTTGATGTAGCATCGTCAACTTTAAATCGGATATTGAAAGGACAAAGTGGAATTTCACCGGAAATGGCACTTCGTTTATCAAAAGCACTAGGACGGACACCTGAGAGTTGGCTTTCGATGCAAGATAATTATGATCTGTGGCATGCAAAGCAGAATGTTAATCTAACTCGAGTACATGCAGTCAACTTTGCGATTCAGTAAAAATTATCACAAAAACCAGCCATTAGAGTCCGCAAACGTGTCACCTTTTGTGCATAAATACGCACAAAAATCGCCAAGTTCGCTACGCTGTTGTGGTGGGCGTTAGGAGTCCATTAGTGCTCAATAAAATACTAAAAATCTTTGCATATTTTATTTCACTAGTATTAATTTCATTAACAATGCTAGTTCTGTATTACAAAATTGAAACAAGGAACCATGTAAGCCGCTTTGATGCAAGTTATGAGAAAAGAAAGGTTGCTCCATACTTAATAAAGGAAAAAAACGGCACATTATTTACCGGCAAGGTTTACGGGACATATTTTGGAGGCCGCCTTTGGGATATAAAAGAATGGGAAGGTATTTATCAAAATGGAATACCATCTGGTGAATTCAAATATTTCTCACCAGAAGGAAAAGTAAAGCATATTTGGAAATATGAAAACGGTATGCTTATTCAACACCTAACAAGTCAATCTAGCTCACAGCCTTCGGCTGCTGGGATGGCGCAAAGCACCGCCCCTAATTGAAGCGTAACGAATAGGATATATGGTGAATAAATTACATATTGCAATTGCTACAAATAACATAGAAGAATCCATTAAAGATTACACGACTCGTTTAGGTGAAGCTCCTTGTTCATTTGTATTAAACGAATATGCTTTATGGAGGACAGAAGCACTTAATGTGTCAATTCGCCAAGATTCAACATGCAAACCTGGAGAATTACGTCATTTGGGGTGGGAAGATTCATCCGCACAAGAGTTTAGCCAAGATACTGATGTAAACGGTATCGTGTGGGAGCGTTTTAGTGCACAACAACAAGCAGATGAAATAAACGAAATATGGCCAGAAGCAAATTTTACTCCAGTGTAAGTTCGTTATAAGTAATCTCACTGTCAGAGTTTAATCAACTATGAAATGTTCCGTATATATTGCAACAAGTGCCGATGGCTATATTGCAACACCTGAAGGCGATGTTGAGTGGTTGCATTCAGCAGGTAATCAAGATGCAGACATGAGCAACAATCTTGATATGGGTTTCAATGACTTTATAGCATCCGTTGATTGTATGGTTATGGGCCGTAAATGCATGGACGTTATTTCAAGTTTTAACTTAACTACCGAGCAGTGGCCTTATGGCGATATAAAAATATATGTTTTAAGTAACTCTATGAAAGAGCCTTCTGAAAATTTACGCGGTAAAGTCGAAATGTATTCCGGAGATATTTCAACGTTAATAAATCAACTTGAGATTAACGGTTTTAAACATGCTTATATTGATGGTGGTGCAACGATTACGTCTTTTATAAATCTCCAACTTATAAATGAAATGATAATCACCAAAGCTCCAGTCATTTTAGGTAAAGGCATTCCGCTTTTTGGTGAAGTCAATAATAGCATTCAGCTCATAAATTCAGAGGCTATTGCATTTCCTAATGATTTTATTCAAGTTAAGTATGGTGTGAATTACTTATAACAAGCTGTTAAATAAGGGATAAAAAGAACGCATCCCTTTAATCATTCCTCCACCCAATTTTCCTAAGATCGAGCCAAACGCTTTAAGAAGCCTTCTCGCGATCCAGCATTGATCCAACCAGTCGCTATGGTCTTACTCAGTTCGTTATTCACCCGACCTCGATGGATATGTGAAGGTGAGGCTGGAAAGATGACTAACTTGCCCCGCTCTGCTGCTTCATGATGATCTTGCCAATGAAATTCTGTACCGGCTTCTTCGACAGAATCACAATAAAGGATCCAAGCTAATACTCGGTTCACAGGTTCGGTCGCTTCATCGCTCATCGTCCAATCACAATGCCATTGTCGAAAGCCTTCGCCGGGAGCGTAACGCTGCAAGTTGAATATCGGCATCACAAACAATTCTTGATCCGGACACACATCTCGAAATAAAGGTCGCTCTGACAGATACTGCTCCAAACCTGCTGAAACAGCGCGAACGATCACATCGGCAAGTGCAAATGCCTCCGGATCAGCACGATTAATTGCCACCAGACTGATATCTGTCGACACCTTGGCTGGCTCAGCGCCAGAACCGAAGGCTACGCCCGGCCGCTGCAAGTCCTTACGTCGTTCAAAGAAGTCCATCACACCATCTGCGACAGCCTCGAAACCGGCATTGTGATAACGACCAATTAATTTCATAGCGGAAAGTTCTCACTAGCAGCCTGTAAAGTTATTGCTAACGAAACACCCCTATTTCGACTTTGTTCCATCTTCTTGGTGGTCATCTTATTGCCTTTCACACTGAATCAGTGGTTGATTATCTCATCATCATTACTTCAAAACATAGCTGTTGTATGGTTAAAATCAATATAAGATCTAGGTTTAGTTATTCACTTTACCCACATTATCTGTGGATAACGTTGTTATTAACATTCTTATAAAGCGCTAAGTCGTTCTTGGCTCAGGATGATTTTATAATTGGTTAAAAATTGATCAATTGTAAAGCCCATATAGGCTGGGAGCTGGAGCTAGGTATGTTGCTATCCACAGCCTCCTCCATTATCGACTTAAAGCAGATCTGTATTCATGCAATTTCTGCATTCATCACACCAACACTATCTAAGAATCATCAACTCAGAAACGATCTGTTTGTAACCATGTTTGACGCTTGCTCTAAGTTTTATCTATTTATAAATAAAACTTGGGTTACTATGCGTTAAAGACATTTTCCGCATTGCTCCTTTGGCATACATATAGGAGCAAGTGCTCCGTCATCGAATAATGGAAGAAACTAAATATGAGTGCAGATAGGTACGAGCAAGTTAAAGCTAACCCTAAATTTCATCAGCTGGTGAAACAACGTTCACGCTGGGTGTGGAGTTTGTCTGCCGTTATTCTGACCATGTATTTTTCATTTATCTTGCTAATCGCCTTTTCGCCAGAATGGTTAGGTCAATCACTCAGTGGTGGTGTGATAACGATAGGGATTCCTATTGGTGTATTTATCATTGTCATGGCGTTTATATTGACAGGTATCTATGTGCACAAAGCCAATAAGGACTTTGATCGTATTAACAATGAAATCATCAGTGAGATAAAACAATGAAAGTGCTTTTCTTCACGCTGTCAGTTCTGCTTAGTTCTCATGCATGGGCTGCTGATGCAATAAGTGGTGTGGTGGAACAGCAAGCCTTGAATATACCTGCCGTGGTGATGTTTTTAATATTTGTCGCCGCGACCTTAGTTATTACCTATTGGGCTGCAAAAAGAACGAGATCAACTGCTGATTATTATGCTGCCGGTGGTGGTATAACTGGTTTTCAAAATGGCTTAGCCATTGCTGGCGACTATATGTCAGCGGCTTCATTTTTGGGTATTTCTGGGCTGGTGTATTTGTCTGGTTATGATGGCCTTATTTATTCCATCGGTTTTTTAATTGGTTGGCCGCTTATTTTATTTATTGTTGCTGAGCGATTACGCAATCTGGGTCGTTATACCTTTGCCGATGTGGTTTCTTATCGTTTAGAACAGTTACCGATTCGCACCTTGTCTGCTTTTGGTACCTTGGCTGTGGTGGCCTTATATTTAATTGCTCAAATGGTCGGTGCAGGCAAGTTAATCCAATTGCTATTTGGCTTGCCTTATCACTACGCAGTGATAATGGTGGGAATATTGATGGTGATGTATGTCATGTTTGGTGGCATGCTCGCCACTACCTGGGTACAAATCATCAAAGCGGTGTTGTTATTGTTGGGTGCGAGTTTTATTGCATTTATGGTGCTCAAGCATGTTGATTTTGATCTCAATGCTTTGTTTGAACAAGCGGTAGCTGTGCACCCTAAAGGCCTTGATATCATGGCACCAGGTGGCTTAATTTCTGATCCTATCTCTGCCATTTCACTCGGTATCGCTTTGATATTTGGTACCGCTGGTTTGCCGCATATCTTAATGCGGTTTTTTACCGTTTCAGATGCCAAACAAGCACGACGTTCAGTCTTTTTTGCCACCGGCTTTATCGGTTACTTTTATATCCTGACCTTTGTCATTGGTTTTGGTGCAATCGTCTTATTATCAACGAATCCAGACTTTTTTGATGGTAACGGTTTGTTGTTGGGTGGTAATAATATGGCGGCGATTCATTTGTCTAAAGCCGTCGGCGGCGATTTCTTTCTTGGCTTTATCTCTGCCGTGGCCTTTGCCACCATTTTGGCTGTGGTTTCCGGTTTGACCTTGGCGGGTGCTTCGGCCATTTCACATGATCTATATGCCAGTGTGATTAAAAAAGGTAATAGTTCTGCCAAACAAGAAATTCGTGTATCAAAAATAGCCACGGTTGTTTTAGGCGCGGTGGCGATTTACCTCGGTATTTTATTCGAAGATCAAAACATTGCCTTTATGGTCGGCTTGGCTTTTGCCATTGCCGCCAGTGCTAACTTCCCCACCTTAGTGTTATCCATGTATTGGCAAGGGCTAACAACACGTGGTGCGTTTATCGGTGGTTTTGCCGGCTTATTAACGGCAGCAGTGTTGGTCATTGTCGGACCCATTGTTTGGGTGGATATTTTAGGTAATGCACAAGCCTTATTCCCTTACAAATACCCCGCCTTATTTTCTGTCAGCATTGCTTTTCTAAGTATCTGGTTTTTCTCAGTGACTGACCGCAGTCAACGAGCAAACAATGAACGGAAAAAGTTTGAGCATCAGTTTATTCGATCTCAAACCGGTATTGGTGCTCATGATGCAGCCGATCATTAAGCTATAAAATCATCATAAAGCAACTCTAGTTTCAAAGGACTGAAACTAGAGTTGGCTTGTCTGCAGTGCAAGTTATTCACTTTACCCACATTATCTGTGGATAACGATGTGATTAACATTATTATAAGACGCTAAGTCGTTCTTGGCTTAGGGTGATTTTAGTGTTGGTTAAATTTTAACCACTTCATTCGTGTTTGCTTATTTGCCAGCAAATAGTCATAGGACACATGCCCCAAAACCACTAAAAACGGTCACTTGCCCCATTACATCTCCTCCACCAGCAGCTAATCTTGTGGTTAACAATTATGTAATTAATTTGGAGATGACGATGTCTAATCACGAAACGACCTATCCTACTTATGCAAAGATTATTCACTTGGGGATTGTGGTATTCGGTATTACTGCCTTTCTTACTGGCGAGTTAGCTGAAGATGTAAGTAGCTATTTCATCCATGCCTATTTAGGCCTGTCTTTAGCGGCCTTTATCCTACTACGTGTTATTGTTGGTTTTACACCGTCTACAACACTGTCATTTAAAGGTTGGTCGCCTCTTTCTCGCCTGCAATGGCAACTGGCCTTTGACGATGTTAAAAGTCTATTGACGCTGGCTGTGCCGCATCGAGATAAACATCAGGGATTAGCTGGACTGACTCAGGCTTTTGGACTCATCATCTTTGCTTGGATGGCTGTGACCGGCACCGGCTTATTCTTATTAGCAGGCCCGACAGAAACGGTCCTATTTGAGTTTATTGAAGAGGTTCATGAAATAGGTGAATCACTGATTCCACTTTATCTTGGTTTACATGTCGGTGCAGTACTCTTACATTCGTTTACAGGTCAGCCAATTTGGCAGAAAATGTTTAAATATAGAACTGATTATCATGTAACTAATAAATGAGCGCTGATGAACTATAGAAAATACTTCCCTGCCTTGGTACTAGCAGCTGCAATGTCATTTTTTGTCTATGACATAGTCAGTGATCTCGTTAATGGTGGCGATAGTTATTGGCACATCACTGTTGAGCTCCTGGTCTTTATTGCAATCACAGTCGTATTATTTGCTGAGCTGGAACACGTAAAACTATTAGATAAAGAAATTAAGCTGGAAAAGTCGAAAACAGCAAAGTTGGCTGGTGAGTTATTGACCGTCATCCAAGATGAATTTACGGTTTGGAAGCTAACTCCTTCGGAGAAAGAGGTAGCACTATTATTAATTAAAGGACTGTCGATGAAAGAAATCGCTGATGTCCGTAGTGTTAAGGAGAAAACAGTTCGTGCTCAGTCCACCAGCATTTACGCCAAAGCGGGTTATGCAGGTCGACATGAGTTAACCGCCCACTTTATTGAAGACTTGATGAGAGAGGTCTGACTTATGCACTTTACCCACATTATCTGTGGATAACGATGTTACTAACATTCTTATAAGCTGCTAAGTCGTTCTTGGCTTAGGGAGATTTTATAATTGGTTAAAAATTAACCACTATTGTACTCCAGGAAAATAAGCCTCCACATTAAGTTAATGCGGGATACTTATTGAGAGCCTATATCAATATAGTGACGATGTATAAACTCACACCACTGTTCACTATAAACTGCCGGAAGTTGAGGTTCCCCTCTGATTCCTAACTTAAACTCAACGACTGATCTCCATTCTGAAGAGCCAACATCAGGACCATGACCTTGGCCATCACCAGTAGCAATATTTTCCTCAACTAGTTCATACCATTGTTCAGAGCAAGGTTGCAGCTGCTCAGGACTTGACGCCCAAACAGCACTTGACGAATACGATAAGACAATCAAAGTTACCATTATTAAGCTGTGTCTTGGTTTCGCTAATTGAGCGGTCATGGATTGACTCCTATTAATCGTGGCATCCTTCATTAACGCTTCTAGCTCTTACTTATGCACTTTACTCACATTATCTGTGGATAACGATGTTACTAACATTCTTATAAGGCGCTAAGTCGTTCTTGGCTTAGGGATATTTTATGATTGGTTAAAAAACGACCATATTTAATCAATCACACAACAATAGCTGGTTTCACTATGTTTTTACATTACTTAAGCAAATGCCTGGTCTAATTCAACCCAAAAAGTCAGGCCTTTATCTTTATTACCGTAAACACCAATTTCACCATTCATCGCTTCAACCAACTGTTTAGATATAGTCAGGCCGATACCGGTTCCTAATGTTTCAGAGTCAGCTTGTTCAAGCCGATTGAATGGTTCAAACAAAGCAGGAAAATCTTCTTCAGCTACACCTTGCCCCGTATCACTTATTTCTATTCTTACTTTATCGGCAGTAGTTTTGTTATATGAAAAAGAAACTACACCGTCATCACTATTATATTTAATACCATTGGAAGTTAAGTTAAGTAATATTTGTTTTAACTTAAGGTAGTCAGCATTGATATGTAAGCCAGCCGTTTTATTTGGCTGAACGATTACTGATACATTCGCCTTATTGGCTTCATGGCTAAGTAATTTTTCAATTTCAGTGATGATGTTATGGACGTTAATGACTTCGAGCTTGATATCAATTTGGCTCATTTCAATTTCAGATAAATTGAGCACGCCATTGATTAGCTCTAATAAATGATTGCCACTATTAATTATGTAAGACAATGAGTCTTGTTGGTCTGCTGACAATGGGTTTTCATCATCTGATGCTAGTAATTGCGAAAAGCCCAGTACAGCGTTCATTGGCGTTCGAAGTTCATGACTCATTGCCGTTAAAAACTCGGATTTAGCATTGCTGGCTTGTTCAGCCTCTTCTTTCGCCTCGCGAAGTTGCAGTTCCATCTCTTTAATATGAGTAATATCGCTGCAGATACCTAATACACCAATTAACTCTTTCTCGTGGTTATACAACGGTACTTTATTAGTCAGCACCCATGCCACGCTATCGTCAGCACACTTACACTGTTCAATGATATTCAGCTTTGGTTGCTGTGTTGCGATTACTTCGCGATCATCTTCACGGTATCCCTCAGCAAACTCATGCCATCTAAGATCGAAATCAGTTTGACCGATAAGTTGCTCAGGCTTTTCAACACCACCATTAACAGCAAATATAGTATTCGCACCTATGTAATTAGAATTAAGGTCTTTCCAAAATACACCGGCAGGAATCGAATCTAGAATTGCTTGTAATAAGCGGTTGGCATCAGCGAGCTGCTTAGAGCTTTCTTTTAGCTTTATAGAGTTATCTATTAACCGTTCCTTATTGATCATCTTTTCGGTGACGTCATCTAAGTTTTCTAATACACCGATTAACTTACCTGCTTCGTCGTAGATAGGTTCAGCATCACAGTTTAGATAACGGTCCTTGCCATTAAGATTGGCAAACCATGCTTCAGCATGCAGCCCATCACTAAACTTTGACTTCTCGTTGACCAGATATAACGCTTCAGCTACATCTTGGACACCAAGCACAATGTTAGCTAAACAAGGCCGTTCCGCTTGATAAAATCCTTGCCACGCATGTTTTTTGCCGATAATTTCTGAAGCCATCAGTCCGGTCAGCCTTTCACAGGCTTGATTCCACGCCACAACAACGTGATTAGTATCAATGATGAAAGTGGGAACGGCTAAGGAATTGGTGATCAAGCTGAAGTTATGCTGCATACAAAGGCCTACTATTTAGTCATATTAATTATTCTCTGACACGGTATGTAGGTGTTCTGGATATGCTGTTATTTGTTCTAAGTTGATTCTAGGCGCTTTAGGCGCTGTTATGCAAGTGCTTTACATTTGCATATGCACTTTACTCACATTATCTGTGGATAACGTTGTTATTAACGCTGTCATAAGACGCTAAGTCGTTCTTGGCTTAGGTTGATTTTAGTGTTGGTTAAAAAACAACCACATTGTGTCACTATAGCTCTAACGCTAGTTTTACTACGTTATTATCGTTATCAACGGCTGGCATTGCACAGCACAGTAAGGCTTCATTCTCCGTTACATCGGCTGTGACCGCTGTTGGATAAACTACTGAACCTGATTGTATTGTCACCTTACATGCACCGCATTGACCATTACGGCAGCTAAACTCGGGTTGCAGACCATGTGCTTCAGCAAACTCTAATAGACTGCCATCGTTTTGTGACCATGACTGTTCAAGTTTTGAATTTGTAAACTCAATAATCGCTTCTCTGGCTACTCCTACTTGTTTCGAGCTAGTACTGTTCGGTTCAATGGTTCTAACTAATGATGCTGGACCAAACGATTCAGCATATATACGCCTATCCTGCACGCCTAGATCAGTTAATAAATCATAACTGGCTTGCATAAAGCCAACTGGGCCACAAAGATAGAAGTCATAATCATCTAAAGCTAATACGGCTTGTAAGAATTCTTTATTTAAACGGCCTTGTTGATGATAGTCTATGCCTGGTTTTAGCTCCTTGGTGGTATTGGTTAATAACCAATAGGCAGTCACTAAACCCGATGAGTTAGTTGCCAGTTGATTAACTTCATCAAAGAAGGCACGTTGCTGGTGATCTTTCGCCACATGGATAAAGGTGATGGGGCGCAGTTTTCGATGGCGTAAACCCTCTGTTAAGCCATATCTAAGCATCGATATCATTGGTGTTATGCCTACCCCCGCTGATAGCAATACCGCGGGCCTAGCTTGTTTACTATCAAAGGTGAAATTACCGGTCGGTGCTTTTATATTTAAACTGTCCCCCACGCTCACTTGATCATGTAGAAAATTAGATACGCTTACTTTATTAATAGACTGTTCAAGTTCTCGTTTAACGCTGATACGGTAGTTTTTATCCGCTGGTGCACTTGATACAGTATAAGTTCGACTGTCTTTCTGGCCATTCAGCCGCACTTGCAAGGTCAGAAACTGGCCCGCTTTAAACCGTGGTGATTGCCCTGACTGGGGTTTCAGATGGAAGGATTTAATAACACTACTTTCTTCAACTACATCGACAACGTCATAAGCTTGCCAACTATTTCGCATTTTCTCGGCTTGCTTGAGTTGCTCCGCTTCTGGCCATGAGCCCGTTAAGTTGGTATTAGCTGAATATTGTTCTAACTGCCATCTATACGGCAAGGCATGTTTAAGCCACCAGCCATGCTCAATTGTGAAGGTCCAAAGTCGTTCCGCACCTGCAAAATATTCGGTATCAGCTGAGTCCAATAACACCTCTACTCGTCCCGTTAAAGTGAGTAGGTTGCCAGTATTAAAATCAACAAACAATAAACCTGCTTTGGGGTTAATAATAAAGTTACCCAAGGTATTAAAATGATTATTGCCGGTGTAGTCAGGAATGGTCAGTGTTGTTTCGTTATCTATGCGAATAAAGCCCGGCTTGCCACCTCGGTGGGACACATCAACACCGTCACTTTTTTCACCAGTGCCTTGGGCGACATAGCTGGCAACAAAAAAAGTGTCACTATTGCTTATCAATGTTTGTGCTTGTTGATCAAACTTGGTTAACGCTTCTGTCTCTAGTGGCAGTTGTTGAGCAGCTGAGATCTTCTCCAGCTTTCTTTGTTGTATGTATTGCGGGCAATTACCAAAGGCTTGGTCGACTTGTAACTGCATTTTACTATCGCTGTGATCGGTAACATGTACCGCCAAACGATTTCGTCGTCGGGTGCTTAATTCAACCCCCATCATACCTAAGCGTAGATTTTCACCTTTCGCATTGTTTAGACTTTGTTTAAGTGGGTCTCCTTCTACAGGGCTAGCATCAATTGTTAATGTATCTGCTGTTGGGCTGGTTATAAAACCTGCATCGTTAAAAAGGATTGAAGCCCAAGGCCAACCGTTGTTATCAGCGTGACCGACAAAGACAAAAGGTAATTGATTATAAAAGTCACGATGTTGATCAGGCATATAATCACGAATCACTTGTCGACCAAACCGTTCCATTTTGTCGCGGACGCCAGACCGTGATTGCAGTTGTTGTTCACCACGATGAAATGGCGATGGTTGCAATGAATCATTCATAATTAATTCCCAACTAAAAGGTTGTGAAAGTAGACTTATCACCTATTAATCGGTGATAAGCCTATTCATGTTCAACTGATTATTTGTGATGATTCGTATTGCAATTCGACCGACAGATAAGCACTATCCATTTCTGATTCAGAAACTAACAACTTAACATCACTAGTGTCAGCGTCATGCTGTTGAACATCAGCTTGTTGCTTAGCAATACTATCTAACCATCTCATTACATTAATCATCATGACAGTGCCCTATGCAGCTTCGTTTAAACCAACAGCTGATGACACCATTGGTACAAAGCCATCTAATGCCTCAATACGTTGTAACCATTGTCTTATATTGGGATAATCATCTAATGACACAGCGCCTTCTGGTGCATGAGCGATATAACTATAGTTAGCAATATCAGCAACCGTTGGTTTTGCAGTTGCTAACCAAGTACGCCCTACTAGGTGTTGCTCTATTAGAATTAACAGGCCATGAGCATTATTAATGGTTGTTTGATGATCCAAACCCGCCTTAAATAATGTGACTAATCGTGCTGCTGCAACACCATGAGCTAGCTGACCTGAAGCAACAGATAAAAATCGTTGCACTTCAGCTGCTTCTTTAGGCATGGTAGGTAACCATGTTCTGCCTTGATCATACTTCGTCGCTAAGTAGACCAAGATGGCATTCGAGTCTGCGATCGTGTCAGTACCGTCTTCTAATACTGGAACTTGACCAAAGATATTTTTTTGTAAAAATGCAGCTTGTTTCTGCTCGCCAGTCATTAAGTCGACATCGATTAATTCAGCTTCTAAACCTAGTAAAGACAGAAATAACTGAGCGCGATGAGAATGACCTGATAAAGCATGACGATATAATTTAACGCTAGACATAGTAGTGTTCCTTAAAGATTAATTAAAAATGGAGAGTTCATGTCACAACTGGCTCGTTCAAATGGCAGCGATTGTTGTAACTCGGTGTAAACAAATACAGTCATGACTTTCTCCTGTTGATGTATGTATAAAAGTTATTGTTTTTATTGTTAGTTAGTTAGTTTGTTTACCAAACACTCTTGGTACGGTAACTATTGCCAGTTGCATGCCACCACTAAAAACCCATCAAATACAGCTACTTATACTTTTTACACGTACTTTCCACTTCAACTTTATTACGATATATCGTGATAAAGCTAAATTTAATAACAGGATATTTGCCCGACAAAGGGCTCTTAGAGGTTCTAGACACTAAATTAGCCATTGCATCCTGTATGCTGGTATCTAGGCTTAATATTGAAGAGAACATTCAATGAAATACTTACTTGCATCACTATTTATCTTGTCTTCTTTCTCAGCAGTTGCTGCTGACTCAAGTTATTCAGGCGATTCATTAAGTAAGCTATATCTAGAAATGAAGTATCTTTACCATGCCGGAACTGGAGTTCATCAACAGTTTACGACCAAGGACCGGGTCAAATTAAAAGCCTGTAAAGATGAATATGGTTATATATCAACTCGAGCAAGAGCATTAGTTGGTATGGCCAATCGCCTCAACCATCCTAATAAAGAAGAGTTTATCGATGCTGCATGGCGTGCTTATGCTTGTGTTACATGTGGTAGTCCGGTCAGTAGCTGTGAAGCGCTTCCCGATGATCTGGCTAAAATCAAAGCTATCATTACTCAATAAAGCTTAGTTAGTCATTCCATAGCAACTCAAACGACAACTTTGATTCGTCGTTGCCAAAAAATGAGACTCACCCACCGATATTATTGCTATTTTCTGTTAAAATTTATGTTTAGACATTTTCCCGTTCACTTACATCAGGAAGAATAGCCGTGAATATAACCTGCCAGCCGTTACGCTTTGCCCTTATTGCATCAACATTACTGTTTGTTCCTCAATTGCAGGCAACTGAACTTGATCTTACGTTAACTGAATCAACGGCCTTAACCTCTCTTGCTGATAGTGATTGGGTCATGTTGAAGGCTAAAGCTAGGGATGTATTGACGTTAAGCCCGGACGGTGAAAATCATACTTGGCAAAATGATGAAACAGGTAATTCTGGCGTAATTACTGTGTTGAACTCCAGCACCGAAAATGAACAGTCCTGCCGTAACACGCAGTTCATTAATACTGCTAACAGCTTAACCAGTACAACGACTGTTAACCTTTGTCAGCAACTAAATGGCCAATGGACTGAACAGAACCGGCGCATCACCACTACAGATGGAACACCCGTCAATAGTGATACTAATAGTCACTCTGATATGTTTGGCGATATGAATGCTACGCCAACGACAGCAGTCACCGCCAAAACCCTAAGCCAAACTTCAGAGTTTTGTCGTAACCTTGGTCAACAAATCGTCGATCTGAAAGGCAGCCCTCTTCGTCGTTCTGCTGCTATTGAGCAACACAAAGCTCAATGTCGTAGATAACACTTATCTTCTAATATTAAAAAGCCCGAAGTTATCAAACTAACCTCGGGCTTTTTTTTGCATAATTTTTTTCAACTGCAACTAATAAGCTTTAGCTAATACCTAAACTTTACAGTGACGTCATTAATAGATTGAAAGTTAATCACCACAGCCGCATCACGACCGACTTGGATACGTTCTGAATTTTGAACATATAAAGGCCCCACTTGTCTTGGCTGGCCTTGAATTTCCCATGTTAAAAATACAGGATTACCTTGATATATCTTAGTTGGAAAGGTGGTTGAGCAAGCCCGACCTAATAACACTAAAGAACACGAGCCATATGCTCCTGTCTGCTCAACCTTAATTTTTACATTGTGTAACTCTGTTAAAGAGTTATTTTCAATCACAAGTGCATTAATCATTAGTTGAGGTTTCACAGGTGTTGTAGCTATACAGCCTACTAACAATAACGGTGATAAATAAAACCAATTTCTCAAACTATCTCCTTCGTGTTTTTTAGGGGGTATCGGTCAACAACCATGTTCGGGCAGCCGCCTCGTTCTCTGCTGTGAAATGGATTATAGGAAACGGTCGAAGTCCTTTTAAAGTAAAAATAGCAGTAGCTTCTTTCCATTGTGGCTCACAAACAATTGCCATTTTTTCTATAAGTTCATCATTACGTTGCTGAAATGATGAGTCAGACCAATCAGCATTGCTATCCACACCTAAAAAGTCACTGATCAGGCTCAGTACTTTAGCTTCACCACGCTGCAGATAGGGCTCAGCTTCAACTAGGCTCCGCTCAAACTCGTCTTTTGCCAACACTCCTGAGATATAAAACACGATAAGAGCCTCATCTTCAAAATTCATTAGCATTGCCATTATCTACCTCCTTACAGATCAAAATGATGTAGACCAAACTAGTAGGCTGTTTTTATTATAAATTTTAATTCACTAAAAGATAATCTTTAATTCCTGTTATTAGCTGACTACAGAACGAAATATCTTTTTTTATTTTAGTACTAGTAATCGCTGAAACCTTACTGTAATATGCGCATCTTTCTTGGGGTGCTTAGCTCAGCTGGGAGAGCATCGCCCTTACAAGGCGAGGGTCGGGGGTTCGATCCCCTCAGCACCCACCAAGAAACTTTTCTAGTCAATAATCGTTATTGGATAGAAGCAATAAATCCAGCATTTATCAAATTATCAGTCAGTATACCTTCCCCGTTACAACCTACACGACACTGCTTAGTTCTTACGAAGTAAAAAACAAACTCTAGCTCCAACCCCACTATTGTTTTCAGCCCAAATATTACCTTTATGTGCTTCTACAATCTCCTTACAGATTGCTAAACCTAGTCCAGTACCTCCTGCTCCCGTATTCGTTTTTGAACTCTGAATAAATTGATCGAAGATTGTTTCCAATTCTTCATCAGGTACACCCGGTCCTTGATCAATGATGCTTAACTTTAACATGGTGATTGAGTCATCATTGTCAGCCTCTTGGCTCACCACACTATCTTCCAATATAATTGTAATATCACTGCCATTGTCGGTGAACTTAACGGCATTAGATATGAGGTTGGCAATCACTTGTGACAGTTTATCGTGGTCATAATACGCCAATGTATTTTCTGCTTTACTCTCTACCTTTATTTGTAACTCTTTTTCCAATAGCTTGGTAGAAAATTCAGTCATGATTCTTTCTAAACAGACTGTAAGGTCTTGCTGCCTGAAATCATAAGTCATTTTCCCGGCTTCTAGTTTAGACAGATCAAGTAAGTCATTTAATAGCCGTAATAAACGTTGACCACTTTCGTTAATATTACTAAAAAAACGATTTATTTTTTCGATGCCTTTTTCTTCTAAAGGTCGCTTATTGCTCTGCTTGATGCCGAATTCAGAAAAGCTAAGAATAGAGTGCATCGGCGTGCGTAATTCATGAGACATATTGGCAAGAAAGTTTGATTTAGATTGATTAGCAGCCTCAGCCTCTAGCCTAGCCTGATGTGCCACTTCTGCAGAAGCACGTAATTCTTTGGTTTGCTCATGTACGACTTGTTTTAAGTTCTCTTCAAATATTTTCTGCGTCGTAATATCCTTACGAATTGCTACATAACGTTCAATATCTCCAAAGCTATTACGGTAAGCAACAACCGTAGTATCTAACCAATATAGCGATCCATCTTTAGCTTTATTACACACATTTTTCCGCCACGGTTGACCGGAATTGGTTGTTTGATACATTTCCAGCCAAAAAGAGCTTGGGTGTTGTCCAGAATTCAAAATTCGATGATTTTTTCCTAACAACTCTTCTTTTGAGAAAAGTGTTAACGCACAAAACTTATCATTTACATAGGTAATTATCCCTTTATCGTCAGTTACCGAGACACTGGTGGTTAAATCAAGTGCTGCTTGCCGATCATTAAGCTCTTGCTCGTTATACTTTTGTTTGCTGATATCAATTAATACAATATGATATTTATCAAGTTGACCGCGTTTATTTTTTAAAATTACTGTCGATTGACTAAACCATTTTGACTTTCCTGATTTGGTCAAAAAACACACTTCACCTCGCCCTATGCCCTCTAAGTCTATTGCACTTTGTATGACTGAATGCCTGCGAGTTTCTACACAAAAATAAGGCGTTAATAATGCAGGGTTCGTCATTAGCTCATCACTAGAAAACTCTAACAGATCAGCCAGTTTTTCATTCACCGAATTCAGCGAATAATCAGCGTTTCGTACTATTAAGCCCGCTAAAGAGTCAAATACCAGCTTATGATTTAAAAGCTCTATTTGACTTGTGTTTGTCGACTGACCTTGCTGGTTCGAGACTGACGCGACTTTACTATTAGCCGATAATAGCGTTGCAGGGTGATCCGAACTTTGATCACGTTCTTGGTTTGCATTTGTCATAGCATCAGTTCACCTGAGAAGTGGGCATGGTATGCAGAAAAATACTTTTAAACAATATACTCAATCGAGTATAGGTCAGGAGTTGTTAATCTTACAAGTTAATCTTACAAGTCATTATTGCCAATAGACATTCTCTATTTTTTGCCTCATAATTTCTACTCGATAGTGTTAATAAACATACGGGTGATAGCTCTATGAATAATACGGAAGCAACACTGTTATTGATTGATGATGAACCTTTCAATTTAGAAATACTGGAAGAACTACTCAGTGATGACTACCAGTTAATCACTGCTGAAAATGGCCAAGTAGGCGTCGAAAAAGCCATAGAATTTCAACCTGACTTAATTTTACTCGACGTTAATATGCCAATATTAAATGGCCTCTTAACTTGCGAGCAACTCAAAGATAACCTAGATACCGCTGATATTCCCATTATTTTCGTTTCCGCCTTAGCCAGCATAGAAGAACGTCTAGCCGGTTATAAAGTCGGGGCTGAAGACTACATTACTAAACCATTTCAAGAACAAGAACTTCAAATAAAAATAGAACTTATTCTCGCCAGTATGCAGGCTAAAGCTACTTTACAAGAAAGCTCAACTGAAGCGATGAATATGGCAATGACGGCGATGACCTCAGCTAGTGAAGTAGGTCAAATTCTGCAATTTATTCGTGATAGTTACACTGTTGATAGCTATGACGACCTTGCCCAATTAACATTAGACCTTTATGAGACTTATGGTTTACAGATCCTACTCAGGATTAAAACCAAGTTGAACTCCTTCTATTATTCTCATCTAGGCACAGTTACTGATCGGGAAAAATCTGTGTTTGAATTAGTCGCTGACAAAGGTCGGTTTATTGATTTTGGTCGACGTACTGCGATGAATTACGATAATTTTGCCCTTATCGTCAATGACATGCCCGTCGACGATGCTGAAAAATATGGTCGCATTAAAGATAATATGGGCATTATGGGTGAAGCTGTCGAAGCAAGAGCCATAACTCTTGCCACTGAACTTCACTTAGAAGAACGTCGACATGCCCTGGATGCATTAATGGCCAGAGCCGAAACAATGATTGCCGAAATCAAGTTAGAGCATTCTGAAAACAGTTATCAAAATGGCCAGATTTTAAATGATTTATTAGAAAATGTAGAAGAAGCATTCTTAACGTTAGGTTTAAGTGATAAGCAAGAAGAAGAGTTAATTAATTTACTCAATGCCACACAACAAGCTTCTACTCAATTATATGATAACGGTTTAAATTTGGATGAAAAGCTAGCATCTATAAAAGCGTAACTATTTTAATTCAACAGATTCATTATTGTAATAATAAATAACGATACTCATTGCCCATTGCTAACTGTAAAGCTATCCTTACCATACGTAACTCACATATCTACAACAGGGTCGTCAATGACTGTGAAGAAAAACTCAACTCATCTTCCAACGGTTTCTAAGCTAAGTTCACCGATGAAAGTACTTGTCATCGACCACTCGACTTTATTTCATGAGATGTTGACCAATATTTTTTCAAATATTGATATGACCCCCGTCTTCTTTGACAATGCAAAACAGTGTTTAGCAGCATTAAAGTCAGAACAATTCGACTGTATTTGTTTATCTATGTATATCGAAGATGGTGACGGTATATCTTTAACTCATGACATTCGTGAGCTGGAAAATCATAAACACACCCCTATTTTGCTACTGACATCTGATGAATCAAATGAAGTCTACCAACGTGCTCTCTCCTCTGGTGTAACTGAAGTTTTTAGCAAACAAGATGTCATTCAGCTGATTAACTTTATTCAGCGCTTCACGGTTCAACAGCAACCGATTACCGGTCGAGTCTTATACGTCGAAGATACCTTGTCACAGCAACGACTGGTAACGGAAATTTTTACCAATAAAGGCTTAACCGTCGATGCTTTTACATCCGCTGAAGAAGCCTGGCATAGTTATGTCCACAATGATTATGACTTAGTGGTCACTGACATCATTCTCAAGGGCATGATGACCGGTATGGCCCTAACTAACCGGATTCGTCGTTTAGGTGGAGAAAAAGGCGATGTGCCTATCTTAGCTATTACTGCGTTTGATGATGCTTCGCGCCGTATTGAACTGTTTTATTTAGGTATCAGTGATTATGTAAAGAAACCTATTTTAGAGGAAGAATTATTAGCACGCGTTCGTCACCTAATTAAAGGTAAACAGTTTTATATTGAATCTTTAAAACAGAAACAACGTGCTGAGGCAGCTGATATTGCCAAGTCTGAATTCATTGCCCACATGAATCACGAATTGCGTACCCCGATGACTGCAATTCTTGGTTTTACATCATTAATTGTTCATGGTGAACAGGAATTAACTGATGATCAAAAAGAAAATATGGAACACATTCAGCATGCCAGTGAACACTTATTAGAACTCATTAATGACATTACCAATATTTCTAAGATTGAAGCTGGCGTTATCGACATTAATATCAAAGCTGAATTTTTAAGCAATATAGTTGACACTACGGTCAGTCGCCTAGCGCCACTGGCACAAAAGTACGGTATTGAGATTGAACCTTATAAAATCCCTAATGCTATGCAAGTTAGAGTCGATCCACTACGCCTCCATCAAGTACTTATTAACTTAATGTCTAATGCAATTAAATACAATAGTAAAAATGGAACCGTGCAAATATTATGCAAATCGGGAAATAATGGCTTTGTGCGACTGGGCGTAAAAGATAGCGGCGAAGGACTTACTGCAGAAGAACAAGAAAATATATTCAAACCATTTAATCGGCTGAGCCAAAATCTAGAAATTGAAGGCACCGGTCTCGGCTTAGTCATTTGCAATCGGTTTATGACGCTGATGGACGGAAAAATTGATCTTAAAAGTAAAAAAGGTCACGGCAGTACCTTTTGGATTGAAATGCCCAGTGCTTAATAACAATAAATTCCACTAGTTAACTAACCGAAAAAGACACACTAAATGAAAATATGGGTAGATGCCGATGCTTGTCCGGCAGTAATTAAAGAGATCTTATTTCGGGCTGCCGAACGAACCACAATACAACTAACGTTAATCGCCAACCATGTTTTACGTATTCCTCCCTCTTCCTACATATCCTTCGTTCAAGTAAGTTCAGGGTTTGATGTTGCTGATGATGAAATTGTTAAACGGTGCCACAGTGGCGATCTAGTGATCACCAGTGATATTCCACTCGCTGCTGAAGTGATTGAAAAAGGCGGCTTGGCATTAAGTCCTCGTGGAGAGTTATATACCACTGATAATATTAAAGACCGTCTCACCATGCGTGACTTTATGGATAACTTGCGTTCTAGTGGTATTGATACCGGCGGCCCTCCAGCACTTAACCAAAATGATCGTAAATTATTTGCCAACCATCTTGATAAAATATTAACTCAGCACTCACTTAACAAGTAATTAACATCACCTTGCTATAGCTGACGACGAAACATTGCTTGTATCAGGCTAGTTATCTAAATAAAACCGCCGGTTCACAGTTATTCACTTTACTCACAAAATCTGTGGATAACTATGTGGTTAACCCTGCTAAAAGTCGCTAACTAACTATTCCTTAACTGTGAATTTGTATTGGTTAAAAAACATACAATTCCAATCTGGCACTCAACCGCAGGCCCTTTCCTAAGAGTAGTTTAAAATGTTTTTTCGATTCTTTATCTAATTTTTGTTGATTAAAGTTATTTAAAAACAGTCCGATACCGCTTTCATGCAATAGAAAAGTGGAAGACTATGATTGAATTACCAAGGATCTACACCAATACTGTGATAACAGTGAATAGCCCCAGTCAGGTGACAGCGTCGCATGCGATTACCGATGCCCCTAAGCATGAAAATAATGAACGTGAACGAAGAAAACAGCACGCTAGAAGACGTGGGCAGAATAAAAATGGTAGTCCTATTGATCGTCGTACAGCACACGATAGGCGCAAGCCGTCATTTCAAGCTAGAGCCTAATTATAACTTAGGAAATTGACTCGCATACTTTGGGAGCCATTCCAGCGCAGCCTTTTCGGAGCTCATCTCAACACCTGTTAACACAGACTGTTGTTGACGATAATCTTCAATATAGCAAACCTGCTCAACCATTCGCATAGCAAACAGTACATCTTTCTCTAGAAATACGATGCCAATTAAATAGTTATCCTCAATATTTTTACACCAACGCACAATTCCTTCTGCATGAAATTCTGGATGACAAACCGAGATAGTAATCTTAACTGTTTCACCGGCAGCATGATGATGTTCACAAGCAAAACACAAGCCGCCATGACTGAGGTCTTTCACCTGATTTTGTTGGTAGGCCTGCACCTTATTAGATGAAACATGTAGAGGAATGGCTATTGGGTGTCGAATATATTGACGTGATTCACTATCCATAGTTTGAGCGTAACACAGATATTTAAGCCATATTATTCACCGGCTTTTTCAATTAAACTACAATTTAACTAAACGTGTTCCTTTTAGCCCTAAACGGCCTGTTTTTACAGCATTACGGCGTATACCTCTTACTGGCGAAATATAAAATAAATCCCCATTCTTTCCCAATAACTGTTCGGTTACCCCCGCGCTTCGCGCAACGCTTGCATTGGCAGACAGATGCTGAACTTCACCATGTACAGGAATGGCACAAGCAGGTTTGACCCAACTATACATCGCTTTAAGCTCTTGTTGAGCTGGATGGCCAGAAACATGGATAGGTAAGCGACTTTGATCGGCGGTAATAACGTCAACTTTCATCGCTTTTAAACGCTCAATTAATGCCTCAACAGCAAGCTCGTTACCAGGAATCATTTTTGAACTGAAAATAACGGTATCGCCAGCTTCTAACTGCATATCTCGGAAACTATTCATACTTAATCTATTAAGTGCAGTTCTTGGTTCACCCTGACTTCCTGTGGCCACCAATAACACAGTATGAGGTGGGAGATAGCCTAAATGAGTTGAATCGACTATGGTTTCGACACCAGTCCATATGCCCACACTACGGGCAGCAGACATATTATTAATTAAAGAGCGGCCTAATAACCCCATATGTCGCTGCGTTTGTTGGGCAATTTTAGCAATGGTAGTGAGACGAGCGATATTGCTGCCGAAACAGGTTATAACCACCCTTCCCTTTGCATTTTCAACATGCTGTTTTAAACCGGCATATAAACTTGCTTCACTACCAGACCAACCTTCAACATTTGCATTGGTCGAATCACAGACCATAGCAGCAATATTCTCTGAAGCCAGTGCTTGATATTCACTCTGAATATAACCTGTTCCAATGACGGGATTTGCATCCAATTTCCAATCAGCCGTATGAAAAACATTGCCTGCTGGGGTAGAAATCAATAAACCATAGGGTTCTGGTATCGAATGTGTAAGTGCCACCCATTTAACTTGGAACACACCAATATCTATCACATCCTGTACATCAATGATTGTAACTTGAACTTTATCTACCAGGTTTGCTTCCACTAACTTTCGGCGTAAGATTTCAGCAGTAAAGGCGGTGGTGTAGATTGGACATTTAAATTTCGACCACAAATAAGGAACGGCTCCGACATGATCTTCATGAGCATGAGTAATCACTAAGCCATCTAATTGTTGTTTTCGATCGGCTATAAATTGTGGATCTGCCATTTGAACATGTGCTCGTCCAGACACTAACTCATCACCATCAACATCGGTGTTTTGTTCAAAGGTCACCCCACAATCAACCATCAGCCAACGGCCATTATGACCATATAGATTCAGGTTCATACCTATTTCACCGGTCCCTCCAAGAGGTAAAAACCATAAATCTGATACATCTGGTGTCATGCTGTTCCTAAATTAATAGCAATCAAAAGTAACTCATTATGCCCTTATATTGGCAGCTATAAGCAAAGGAAAACATGCCAAATCTGTCAGCGATGATATAATAGGCGGTCATTTTATTTTAAGTTATTGATTTGATAACTTTAGTTTGTTCGAGGATCTGGTAGATGGAATCATCTAGCTTGTTAAACGAGGGGGTTACCCTCATGATTTTTGGCGTAAGCTTTGTCTTCGTCTTTTTGACGTTGTTAGTTATTGCTACGTCATTGATGTCATGGATAATCACTAAGTATGAAAAAAATGTGGGTCTGTTACCTGAAGATGGTATCCCAGCCCCTACTGCTGTTATCAGCTCACCTAAACATGGCAATAAAAGCCAAACTCATAGCGATGATAGCTCGTTAATCACGATTTTATCAGCAGCAGTACATAAGTACCGCTCACGCAATAAAAAATAAACTTTAGTTCAATATAGTTAACATCTTTTAAGGCCATTAATATGACCGAAGCTAAAAAAGCGCTAGGCATCACTGACGTAGTTCTACGTGACGCTCATCAATCTTTATTTGCAACACGACTACGTCTTGACGATATGTTGCCCATTGCTGAAAAGCTGGATCAAGTAGGTTATTGGTCTGTTGAAACTTGGGGTGGTGCAACTTTTGACTCTTGCATTCGTTACTTGGGTGAAGACCCATGGCATCGTATTCGCACATTAAAAGCAGCAATGCCAAATACTCCACAACAAATGTTATTGCGGGGTCAAAACTTACTCGGCTATCGTCATTATGCAGATGATGTAGTCAAAAAATTTGTTGAACGTGCCGCAGTCAATGGTGTTGATGTTTTCCGCGTATTTGATGCGATGAATGACACTCGTAACTTAGAAGTGGCTCTTAAAGCAGTTCAAGAAAACGATCGTCATGCCCAAGGTACTATCTCCTACACAGTAAGCCCAGTACATAACTTAACTATGTGGGTAGATCTAGCCAAACAAATCGAAGACATGGGTGCACATTCACTATGTATTAAAGATATGGCTGGTTTGCTTAAGCCTTATACCGCTTACGAACTTGTGAGTAATCTTAAGCAAGCTATCGATATACCAATACAAATACATTCTCATGCTACGACAGGCCTATCCACAGCAACTATCATGAAAGCTGTAGAAGCTGGTATTGATAATGTTGATAGCTCTATCTCATCAATGTCGATGACCTATGGTCATTCTGCAACAGAATCTGTAGTTTCAATCTTTGAAGGTACAGATCGTGATACCGGTTTAAATATTGAGTTATTAGAAGAAATCTCTGCTTACTTCCGTGAAGTAAGAAAGAAATATGCACCTTGGGAAGGCGCATTAAAAGGTGTTGATTCTCGTATTTTGGTAGCACAAGTGCCTGGCGGCATGTTAACCAATATGGAAAGTCAGTTACGAGACCAAGGTGCTGAAGACCGTATTGATGAAGTGTTAGCTGAAATTCCTCGTGTTCGCGAAGATTTAGGTTTTATTCCTCTAGTCACACCAACCTCGCAAATTGTTGGTACTCAAGCAGTGCTCAATGTTTTAACTGGTGAACGTTATAAATCTATCACTGCAGAAACGGCTGGTGTATTAAAAGGCGAATATGGTGCTGCACCCGCACCATTTAACTCTGATTTACAGAAACAAGTATTAGCTGGTGCTGAAGTCATTACGTGTCGCCCTGCTGATTTAATTGAATCTGAAATGGATAAATTAACAGCTGAACTGCAACAACTATCAAGTCAAGATGGCATTGAGTTGGAGCAAGGTGAACGTGAGATTGATGATGTATTAACCTATGCCCTGTTTCCTCAAGTAGGCCTCAAGTTCTTAGCTAACCGTAATAACCCAGATGCATTTGAACCAGTGCCGACACTTGAAGCTGCACAAGCAGCTACACAACGTCAAAACAGTGATGAAGAAGTGTATACCATTGCAGTAAATGGCCAGAGTTATGTTGTTCAAGTAAATGAAGGTGGTGACATTGGCAATATTACGCCAACAGCAGCACCGCAAGCAGCAGCACCTGTCACAGAAGGTGAAGCTATCACAGCACCTTTAGCAGGTAATATCTGGAAAGTTGAAGTCACCCTTGGCCAACAAGTCGATGAAGGTGAAGTATTAGTCATTTTAGAAGCCATGAAAATGGAAACTCAAATCGTCGCTTCTAAATCTGGTGTAGTCGCATCCATTTCGGTTAACCCCGGCGATGATGTAAAAGTTGGCGACCAGCTCGTCTCAATCGCATAGGGTAACAATATGGAACAATTATTAAATTTATGGCACAACACGGGTATTTACCAAATTGCACCCGGCCAAGCCTTCATGATTGCCATCGGCATGTTATTGCTTTATTTGGCTATTAAAAAGAACTTTGAACCGCTATTACTGGTTCCAATTGGTTTCGGTGCTGTATTAGCCAATATTCCTGGTGCAGGATTAGCTGAACCAGGTGGGATTTTATATCTCTTCTATACCGTTGGTATCGAAAGTGGTGCATTTCCGCTCATTATCTTCATGGGTGTCGGCGCCATGACTGATTTTGGCCCCCTACTTTCTAACCCGAGAACGTTATTCTTAGGGGCTGCGGCACAATTTGGGATCTTTGCCACATTATTAGGTGCGGTACTCCTATCAACCTTCGGAATTTTTGACTTCAGCTTAGCTGATGCTGCTGCCATCGGTATTATTGGTGGTGCAGATGGGCCTACCTCCATTTATGTCGCCAGTAAATTAGCTCCAGATTTATTGGGTGCAATTGCGGTTGCTTCGTATTCATATATGGCTTTGGTACCACTTATCCAACCGCCTATTATGCGTGCTCTAACTACCGAGTCTGAACGAAAAATAAAAATGGTCCAACAACGTCACGTTTCACATCGTGAAAAAATTGTCTTCCCATTAGTATTATTGCTCTTAGTTGCCTTCTTACTACCCGATGCTGCTCCATTACTTGGTATGTTCTGTTTCGGTAACTTAATGAAAGAATGTGCTGTAGTTGATCGTTTAAGTAATACCACGCAAAACTCTTTGATTAATACGGTGACGATTTTCTTAGGTTTGTCTGTAGGTTCTAAACTTCGGGCTGAGGAATTCTTAGACTTAACTACCTTAGGTATTTTAATCTTAGGAATGGTTGCGTTCAGTATTGGTACCGCTTCAGGTGTCATCATGGCCAAACTCATGAATAAAATGAGTAAGACTCAACTCAATCCACTTATTGGTTCTGCTGGTGTATCTGCTGTGCCTATGGCTTCACGTGTATCAAACAAGCTTGGCTTAGAGTCTGATCCACATAACTTCTTATTAATGCATGCCATGGGACCAAACGTAGCCGGTGTTATTGGTTCAGCAGTTGCAGCTGGTGTACTGATTAACTACGTAGCTGGTTAACAAATTACGATATTAAGACACCTTGAAGTCATCAAGGTGTCTTAATTATTGTTCTAACCTGGCTGTAGCCACTTTACTGCCTGTTCCCTTAATTACACACACATCCGCAGTTATAAACCGCCCTGGACTCACTAAAGCAGTCCACTTGCCACCCTCTAAACTCAAATCTTTTGGTCCATTCATCGATACACTTTCGCGATGGCCCAGTTGAATCATTTGCTGTTTAGACATGCCTGACTCAAGCTGTTCACAAAAATTATTCACTTTATCAGTCTGCCAAACATAATAGACCGGATAAATAATCACTAATACAACCAAATATTGAATACTATTAACTAATCGCTTCATTACCTTACCCTCTAAGGTTCCTAATTTAAATATGGCCGCCATTATAATGAGTTAAATCAATAAGGTTAATGAACAAGCTCACACATTTAATAAATTTTAAATCGCTTCACCTTCTCAATCTTTGTTTAATAGATCACCCAACACCGCAAAAGGATTATGAGTCGCATCATTTACTGTTGTTGCTGAGTTAGTCGTACCATAGCGAATTTGGTCAATATATCTTGAGTGCTCATTGTCATGACAATACAAACAAAGTAGCTCCCAATTACTACCATCATTAGGATTATTGTCATGGTCATGGTCCCGATGATGTACCGTCAATTCGCGTAGGTTTATCCTGGTAAATTCACGTGAACAACGTCCACAGATCCACGGATACAATTTAAGTGCACGTTCACGATAGCCTTGCTCGCGATCAGCTTGATACTTTTTGGCTTGCGCCACAATGTCATCTAAACGCTTATTCTTGTCTGCTGCCATTACTTTTTATCCTTAAACCCCATAAATTTATCTTATTTATTACTCACTCTTTTAACCAGTGAGTTAAACCGGTATCTTCTTCGCCAATAATAACTTAGCGACTGTTTATCACTGTATTTTTAACAAAAAACAGTGGCTTTATATCAATGTCATTTGCAAAACGATATAAAAGCCCTTAACCAATAAGCAGTACACTATCACTCTTAACTGTAATCCTAAGACAATAATCATGACTCAAAATATCACTATTGTGAAACTAGAAAAATCGCCTACCGAACTATATAAAATCTTAAAGTTTGAAGGCTTAGCCTCAAGTGGCGCTGAAGCAAAAATATTTATAGCCGATGGTCAAGTTACTGTAAATGATGCAATCGAATTGCAGAAGCGCAAAAAAATTGTCGCTGGCGATCGCATTATCTTTGCTGATCATACCTTAGATATAATCACTTAACAGTTACCCAGCGACGTAATATTTAATAAAGCTCATTTCAATTCATCTTGCTATAATGTTGCCTCGAATTTTTCGATATTTAGCTTAGGAAATTATCATGGCAAAAGCGACTGCTCGTCACATTTTGGTAGACAGTGAAGAAATCTGTCTAGAATTAAAAAAAGAAATCGAAGAAGGTGCTGATTTTGGTGATGTAGCCAAACAAAACTCTTCTTGCCCATCAGGTGGCCAAGGCGGCGACTTAGGTGAATTTAGCCCAGGTATGATGGTGCCAGAATTTGATGAAGTTGTTTTCTCTGCACCTGTTAATACTGTACAAGGTCCAGTTAAAACACAATTTGGTTATCACTTATTAGAAGTTACTAGCCGTAGTGAATAAGCAGATATAGAACATCGTTTAGATACGATTTCTACAAAAAAGCCTTATCAGTGTTGATAAGGCTTTTTTTATGACTAAGAAATAACACGGTAATTCGGTAAGTGCTGCAAAAGCTGCTTACCATATGCCTTGGTTAACAAGCGTCGGTCCAGAATGGTGATTCGCCCCGAATCCGTTTCTTTACGTAATAAACGGCCACAAGCTTGAATTAATCTAATACTTACTGCTGGCAACGATAATGCTACAAATGGTTGACCACCTGATCGTAAAATCCATTCTTGTTTAGCTTGCTCAATAGGTCGAGTAAATACTGGAAAAGGTAGTTTGGTAATCACCACATGGCTACACAAATTACCGGGTAAATCGACGCCTTCAGCAAATCTATCCATACCAAATATAATACTGCCCTTACCTGCTGCTATTCGTTGGCTATGTTCAATAATCATATTTTTAGGCGATAACTTATCGCCTTGCAATAAAACTAGCTTGGTAAGTTGGCTAGGCAAACTTTGATAAACCGTATCCATCACCTGTTTTGAGGTGAATAATACTAAGGTCGCTTCTTCTTTATCGATCACACTGATAAGTTGCTGGGCCACCTCTTGTTGCCATAGAGCAAAGTTATCATTGGGCAATGCCTTCATCGCGGGCAAAAACAAACTGGCTTGATTGGCATAATCAAATGGTGACTTGACCGCTAAGAAATGGCTTTCATTAAAACGATAGAGTCCTGAATCCATCCTAAATCGTTGAAACAAGCCCATGCCGCGCAGAGTTGCCGATGTCATCACCACGCCATAAGCACGGTTCCACAAACTTTTTTCTAAAAAATAGGCTGCCGTCATAGGTCCGGCATTAATCACTAATGTCGCTTGTTTCGCAAAGGTTTCATATGATAACCATCGTACATTTGGCGGCCGGTCAGGTTTATCTTCATCTAAAAACAGGCCCATAAAATCAATTACATAACCAAAGATATTTTGCACAGTACCGACTTGTGGCAACAGCACTTCGGCTACTTTATTAGCCATCTGTTGATTTTCAACCGCATCTTTAATCCATTTGGCAAACACCGCATAGTGTTTATAAATCACATTAGCGCGTTGATATAAACTATGACATGGCACTAATAATGCCTGCACCAGTTCACTTTGCCAAAAGATACGTGGTTCACTGACCTTGCCATTGATAACATCTTTAACTAATTGATCACTTTGTAATAATGTTTCTATTTGTTGCAAGATACTGACCACCGCAGGTAGATCACGCCGTAACTCCATCAACATATAACCAAAATCATGTTGGCGATGAGCCAACAATTTGGGGATTTTCTTCAGAACCGAATCAGCAATCTCGGCCGTTTGATAAATTTGGACAAAGTTTAATGCTTTCGCAGCATGATCCAATGCTTTTTGTGGCAAATTGTGGGCTTCATCAAAGACAAATAAAACCTCTTCTGGATTAGGTAAAACCAAGCCACCGCCTAAATCCGCATCACTCAATACTAAGTCATGATTAGCCACCACAACATTAGCTGTCGCCATTTCACGCTTCACCATATAATACGGGCAACGCATGAATTTAGAACAACTTTTACCTGCGCACCCCTCTGAATCTGTTGATATCTGATGCCAAATCTCAGGCACAATCGTCTCTTTACGACTGTCACGATCACCATCCCAGGCTTGCGTATCCCACTGCTGTAATATTTTTGCTGCTTGTTGACGTTGCTGAGCATGGGCAAACTTGCTATCCACATCAAAGCCCAGCTCTTGCTGCTGTTCAGTTTCAACAAATGACACTAGCTTACTAGGACAAAGATAACGACGACGACCTTTCGCCTGAACAAACTTTAAAGGTTCTTCTAAACTCTGAGCAAATAAGGGGAGATCTTTTTGCATTAACTGCTGCTGGAGGTTGACTGTCGCAGTACTAATCACCAACATCTTTTTATTCGCCAAGGCAGCGGTAATTGCCCCCGCTAAATAGGCTAAGGTCTTACCCACACCCGTTGGTGCTTCTACCACGGCCATACGTTGTTGTGCCGGCCGTTTCATACAGTCAGCAATAAACTGGCTCATCTCAACTTGCTGAGGACGAGCATTAAAGTCTGGCATCGAATTCTCGATGCGTTGAAATACCTTGTTAACCAAATTTACAGCCTAACTTTTACTTCGTTAATTAACGGCTGCTGCGTTACAAAAGCTACAATATTGGCCACTGTTGTTTCTGAAATATGACGCAAAGCTTCTTTAGTAAAATAGGCTTGGTGACCAGTGATTAATACATTGGGTAAGGTTATCAAGCGTTGAAATACATCATCTTGAATTATTTCTGATGAATGGTCATCAAAAAACAAGCTACCTTCTTGCTCATATACATCCATGCCCAAGTAAGCCACTTTATGTTTTTTTAATGCTGACAATACAGCGGCGGTATCAACTAATCCGCCTCGGCTGGTATTAATCAGCATCACACCTTGCTTCATCTTTAAAATAGCACCAGTATCGATAATATAGCGAGTATCTTCAGTCAGAGGGCAATGCAGGGAAATAATGTCTGACTCCATCAGTAGTTGATCTAATGCAACCACTTCGAAGCCTTGGTCGATACAGGGTTGTGGATTGATCGGCTCATGAATGATTACTTCACAGCCAAAAGCTGACATCCGCTCCCCTACTAAGCGACCAATTTTACCACCACCGATAATGCCAACTTTTTTGCCATGAAAGTCAAAACCCAACAGCCCATCCAGTGAAAAATTGCCATCTCTTACTCGATTATAAGAGCGAGGTAGTTTTCGGCTTAATGCCAACATCAGCGCGACAGTATGTTCAGCTACCGCATAAGGTGAATAAGCAGGTACATTGACCACACTAATGCCTAACTGTTTAGCAACGGCTAGATCAACTTGGTTATAACCTGCACAGCGTAGTGCAATTAACTCAGTACCACCTGCTGCCAACACTTCTAATGTATCTGTATTTAAATCATCATTTACAAATGCACTGACTATTTGCGCACCGTTTGCCATCGTTGCAGTAGTTGAATTTAAGTTTAGATCATAGCAACGAAAATTAACATCATCCGTCGAAGCCTGTACTAGATACGCTTCATCATATGGCTTGGCGCTAAACGCAACGACGTGATTCGGATTCATGACTGCCTATCTCTAAAATTAAGCTAGTAGTTTGCTAAGCTTCTGTGCAATCAGCAATCTTTATTTCAGCATTAATTAATTTATCTATCTATAAGCTGGATATTTTGAACTAATTAGCTTTTCATCAGGTGAAAACTTCACCCTAAAAGCCTAATTATTTTTGTTGATAATATCCTGACCGTTGCATCTGCTTTTTAACCAACTTTTGAGATTGTCTTAACGCGGCATCAATCGTGGTTTTGCCTTCAATCACATTGACAATCTGCTGACTAACCTGATTACCTAATGCTGGATATTCAGGAATACTGACAGCTTGTATACCTAAATAAGGTTTTGGCTCACGTGTTGAATCAACCGGATCGGCTGTTTGAATGGCATTCAATACAAAGTCAGCAAATGGTGCTGCTGCCTGATAAGACTTATTAGCGTAGGTTGATTTTCTAGTGCCTGGCGGCACAGCTTGCCAGCCTTCTTGCTGAGCTACTTTTTCAATATAATTCTTTGATGTTGCCCACTCTATAAAAGCCAGCGCCTCTTTTTTATGTTTTGAAGACTCAGGAATAGCTAACGACCATACCCATAACCAGTGACTACCTTTATCTGTCACCGCTATTGGAGCTGAGGTAAATCCTACATGTTGATGTACTTTTGACTTCTGCGGATTGAATAACAAACCGGCTGCCACTGTGGCATCTATCCACATTGCACATTGACCATTGGAGAATAGTTCTAAATTTTGATTGAAACCATTACCACTTACATTAGGCGGGCCATAATTTCTAACCAGGTCTATATACATTTCTACAGCTTGGTGCCATTCAGGACTATCTAATAACGGCTGCCAATCATTATCAAACCATCGACCACCATAGGCATTAACCATCGTATTCACGATAGCCATATTGGCACCCCAACCGGTATTACCTCGTAAACACAAACCATAGAAATCGTGTTCTGGCTCATGAACCTTAGCGGCTAGACGTTTAATATCCTCAAAACTAGGCTGTTTTGGCATGGTCAGTCCGGCTTGTTCAAATACATCGGTACGATAAAAGGTCATCGAACTTTCAGCATAAAAAGGTAAAGCATAAACTTGATCTTGATACGACAACATACCTTTAACTGTCGTTAACATATCATTAAGATCATACTCATCACTCAAGTTGGATAACGGTGATAACCAACCATGTTCAGCCCAAATAGGTGCTTCAAAACCACCAATGGTCATCACATCAAATCGGCCATCATCAATCGCCAAATCGCTTAATAAACGTCGTCGTAATACAGTTTCATCTAATATTCGCCACTCTAAATCAATATCAGGATGTAAGGCCTCATATTGTTCTGATAGCTCCTGCATGACGACCATATCCCGATTATTAACAGTGGCTATGGTTAAGGTCGTTTTATCACTTGAGCTGTCTTTGTTTTCAGTCAGGCCGTGTTTAGACAGTAACTCTGCTAACTGGCCGTCTTTTTTTACTAACTCTAAACCACGGTTAAAGTCACTCGCCAATTGCTGGTAATTATCAAAATGTTTAGAGAACGCGATATGAAAAGGACGGCTAATCAATGGCGGCCGCATAAAATCTAATTGGCCGATAAGATGTGGCCGATAACCCACCATTAGATCCGCAGCCGTATATTTATCAATAACAGCAAAATCAATACGGCCGGCCGCTAAAATATCTAAATTTTGAATATCATCCTTGATATAAAATTTCTTATTTTCAGGTACTGAAGAAAACAATGATTCCACTTCAGTTCCTCGTACTAGACCAAACGAGTAATAACGTAAATCCTGTAGCGATCGTTTAATGTCTATTCTGGGATCGCTGCCAAACTTAACTGGCAACTCTTTCTTTTTTAATAAGCCAACATTATCGCCAGGAAATGGAGATGAAAAGATAAAGTCTCCTAACAAGGACACATCATAATTAGTAGGCAGTAAGCCCGAAACAAATCCTGTTTCCGATAAACGTTTTGCCCGGTTAACCGGGTAGTACTTTATAGTGAGCTCATAGCCTACCCTTTCAAATGCAAGAGTCACTAATTCATGAACATAGCCTTGTTCCTCAAGCAGTCTACCTATATAGGGTTCACGCTCAGAAGTGGCTAAAACAATCTGTTTTTTATCGTGATCGTCACCTTCAACACTGACACTAACAAAAAGTAATAACAGTAGGAATATTTTGAGGATAAATGTGTTGTGTCTCATTATTTTCTCCTTATAGAAAATAAGGCAAATCAACTACATCAATTATGGAGAACGTTAACCTAATTTTAAACCTGAAATATAGACTTAGCAAAACAATTCGCACGAGTAACCCTGCTTACCTTTACCCATCTTTACACTGTGCTTTACTCCAATTATCAATCACTAAAGGCATACTAGCATCGAACTTAATCGTAAATAACCAAAGGAAAAGTTATGAAGAAGACAACCTCAATTATTATTGCAGCTGCCACACTACTTGGTTCGAGTTACGCTATTTTTGCCCATGATCATAATGAACAACCTCGTTCAGAACATTCATCAAAACACGATAAATCTCATTCATCTAAGCATGGTAAAAATCAGCCCATTTTTAAAATGATAGAACGTCATCTTGAATTGACTGAAGCGCAACAAGCCTCATTAGATAAATTAAAACAGCAACAAAAACCTGAGCATAAAAAGAAGCCAACATTAGAGTATTATTTAACTCTAGATCCTAGTGCTACCAACTACCAACAAACCATTAACCAACAAGCAGAACTGATCTCACAACAAGTAAAAGATCAATTCCTGTTTGATGCAGCTATGCATGCTGACATTTACCAAATTTTAACTGCACCGCAACGTGAACAGTTATTATCAAAACCTAAGAACTGTAAATCAAAAAAGCATGACAAACACTAAATATGAGCGTGTTAACTAAGTTATTACCTGTCGTTATCGCACTATCAGCTTGCAGTCATAATGATGCTCAGCCTAAACGTAAACCGGCACAGCAAAAAGAAGTATTTACAACTGAGATTTCAAACAACGATGAAAAGATATTTAACTTACACCTGAGCAGTGGCTATCAACAAAGGCCTAATGGTAATGGTGGTCCACCAGCAGGAAATCGTGGAACTCCACCCTCGGGGGATCGTGGAGGCCCCCCTCCTGGCGGTGCTAATGGCGGTAATATGCCGACTAGACAAGGTTCTCAAGGAGGTCATGATATTGATGAACAGCAAGTTAGAGAGCAATTAGAGCAGCGGTTAAAAAATCATGTAAATACTACTCAGTATTGCCGTGATGGTTACATTATCCACCATACCTTTGTTGGGATGAGTTCACAGATATTGACAGGTGAATGTGTCGAACTTGCGACACAAAATGATCGAATCGATTTCCCCAATGTAGCATCTGCAACATTAAAGAAATAAACACTAAGCCAAGTAGAACTTACTCTCAGTTCTGCTTGGCTTTTTTATAGTGACACTATCTTAGTCGTCATTGCTCACTGATATATTAATTGCTCTAAACATGGCGCACTGTCGAAACACTTCAATATCCGGTTCTACTTTAGAATTACTGGCAACACGCAGTGCTAACCTGAGTAGCATTTTAATATCACGCGGTGTAATGTCTTTAAAGGTATCTAATAGCTGAGTTAATAAGGATTCAGGCAAAGTATAGTTGTACTGCTTAGCCAGTACTTGCCAAATTTTTGGTGCATTTTCAAGTGTAGGTGCTTCATAATTAATTATCGCTGCACAACGAGAAATAATGGCCTCATCAATATCATTGGGCCGGTTTGTTGTCATAAACAGCAAGCCATTGAAATACTCCATCGTTCTTAAAAACTCAGCCACAATGGCATTTTGTTCGATATTGTCATTTCTTTTAACGATGAAGACATCTGCTTCATCTAATAACAACACACAATTCCAACGCTCACTACGAGAAAACACCACTTTTAGGTTTTGCTCAATGTCTTTAGCATTAGTGCCTAAAGATCCAGAATGCAGTAGGTATAAAGGACGCTCAATAATTTCAGAATAAATTTCGGCTGTTAATGTTTTACCAACCCCCGGAATCCCCTTACACAAGATCACATTACCAGCCGTTTTTCCCTCAATAATATCGCCACTAAATACATCAACATTTGTCGTTAATACATCAAGTAAATCACGATGTGACTGAGGCAAAATCAGTTTATCTTTAAGAGATTTATCATATTGATACGGTGATAAATAATCGGCATTTAACCAAACAAAATCATGAGTGGCTAAATTAAAGACCCGAAGCAGTGACCATTCAGGCATAGCCAGTAACTTATCATGGCCATCAACTAAACAAGACTCTCGTAATTGAGGGTAGGTTTTAACCTCTTTATCTACCATGTCATGAACAACTTTACTGTCAATGACTGTGCCATCACCAACATGATGATCTTTACTGGTATAAACACGGCCTTGGGCAATAAACTGTTCTGAAAATTGCTCTTTAATAACACGGCAATAACGATCAAAACTTTGTTGATACTGCTGCTTAAGTTCAACGGTTTCTTTGAATACACCTTTTAGCTCTAAAGCATCAAAAACTCGTTTCTGATTAACGTCACCAGGATAAAAAGGAATGTACTCATGTTCAAAGCCATAATAGCCCTTGCTCAAACTAGGAGATAAGTGACAAACATGTAACAACAGTGACTCTGCTGAATGTTGCGTTGCTTTTTTAAAACTAAAATCAGTAACCAATGCAGGATAAAGTTTACCATCGGATTTTTTTAAATAAACCCAGCCATCAATGAGTTTATCTTTCAGGTAAGACTCAAGCATCGACGAAAATGCATTGAAGTTGGGAATAACGGTATCAAACTGGCCATCACGTGCCAGTAATATAGATTCTATGGCACGTACCGCCTTCTCATCTTCTATCGTTGCTGCGACAGTAGCCATGTCTTGCAACGCTGCTAAGGACAATTGACGAGATTCAATTTCCATTTCAGTAGAAGTGACATAATTTTTATTCGCCTCTTCTTCACGCTCGACCTTTTGTCGATACGCTTTTAACTCTGAATGTTGAGTGGCCTTAATAAAGTCGTGAGAAACGATAAATGACACGGTTAATCCTATTAATTAAACGAAATTGATAACAGATCTCAATATAGTCAGTTTTCAATTATTTTTATATAGGTAAAATCCGCTAAATTATGAATACTAAAAATGCCATCCTTGGCAGGTCATACAGATGTCCATCGACAATTAACTAGTGAGAGAGTCTAGTTAACTTGCTTCATATACGCCGGAAGACGATCTTTGTTCATCGCAATATTACGTTTTAATTTCTTCGCTGATTTTTTTGCACCATCAATATTCACTGCATTACCCACTTGGATAACACCGATCATTCCCATCGCTAAATGAGGAACACATTTATAGATGTATACACCTTGCTCACTGAAGGTCACTTTGGCATCTTTGCCCATAGGTGTTAAAAACTCCTCAGCACCATCAGGAACAGATACTGACTGAGCATTATGAGTTGCATCAGCAGGAATAAAATTAACCGTATCACCCACTGCGATATTTAGGTAACCAGGTTCCATCACCATTAACTGTCCGTCACTACCTGACGTAACGAGATTAACAGTATGTTCTTCAGCACTTACCAGTGCACTGCTCAACAATAACATAACTGCTAAGGCCTGCTTATGTTTAATCATTATTTCTACTCCATTTGGTTAAAACCATTTCACTAATAACCAAATAATAATGATTATCATTTACACTTACAAGGTAAATATTAAATTACGGACTTAAATAATGACGCCTTTAAATAAACAACGGTACTGTTAAACCCTATAACGTGGAATTTCCATAAACCGACACTGCGGAAAATTCATACACCCAAAAAATGTATCACCTTTATTTTTACCCCGCTTTGACTCACGCTGAACTAAGTTTCCGCCACACTTAGGGCATAGCTTGGGGTTTATATCGGCTTTATTACTCTGTGGCGTTACTATTGATTCTGCAGAGCCTGTGGTGGCAAGAGAAGAAGTATCGATAACCAATTCGCGTAATTTATTGGCTATGTCAGTAGATTGGTACGCCTGTTTGGCAGCAAACCGCAATAGAGGCACGCCAACAGCACGAAATGAACCATCTAAAAACTGATCACGACGCTGACGTTGAATTTTCTCATGTGAACGGTCATCCAACTCGATAGCACATATAATTTCAAAGGTATCTTTTTTCACCAAGACAAAATCAACGTGTTTGGCTTTAATTTTATTAAAAGCTGTTTGCCACAACCACTTATCGAGTCCCTTTTTAACCGAAATAAGATCAGCAACACGTACTTTGACATTGATCTCATACTGCTCTGCCACCGCTATTTTTAATACATGATAAAAAGACAGCTCTGCGGCCGTTAACAAACTGGCATTTTTTAAATAGGGAAAATAACTCACCTCATCTTGTTGTGAATTGAGTTTAGCCCTCACCAGCACAACAATGGCGATAATAACTAATAACACGCTAACTAATATAAATTCCATCTACCTACTCCCTGTACTTTCGATGTTTATATTGAAATTAGGCTATCGGCTAGTTTTGTCACAAACTTTAATCATTAGATAATTATTATTTTTATAATAATTATCCTAATTAATGACAAGAAGTTAAGTTAACTTTAAACAGCTTAAATTATCAATTATTCTATTGCCTAACCCTCTATTTTTGACTATGGTGTGGCTACTTTAAACTACGCTAATTTAGGTTCAAATAAATGAAAGCTCAAATCAAAGAAATGCTCATCCTGCAAGACGAGGTCAACCGTGTTGTAACAGAGGATTGGAAGCAACAAGGTTACCCTTGGTATCGTGCCGCGATGGTAGAAAGCATCGAAATGCTCGAGCACTTTGGTTTTAAATGGTGGAAGAAACAAACACCTGACATGGCACAAGTGCAATTAGAACTGGTTGATATCTGGCACTTCATGCTCAGCCACTATCTACAACAATCAGACTCCTTAGATGACATTGCAGACTTATTAATCGCTCCAGCACCAGAAAATGAAAGTGATGATCTAAGAGCGTTAATTGATAGTTTTGTAGGTGAACTTGCTAGCAAACAGCAATTTAATACCCACGTTTTTTACAATATGTTGTCAGTAGCAGAACTGAGCGTCGATGACTTATATCTGCAATACCTTGGCAAAAACACCTTGAACCGTTTCAGACAACACAATGGTTACAAAGACGGTAGTTACATTAAAATTTGGGACGGCCTAGAAGATAACGAAGTGTTATTTCAAATTCTAGCCGACATCAATGACAGCGTAACTAATACTGCTGACCATATTTACCAATCTTTAACCGCTAAATATCAATTAATCAGCTAGCGACCTGATATAGCAAGACAGTAAATTAACACTGTCTTGCTATTAACTTGTAATCACCGCTAAGGCTCACAACTTCAGCTCAATGACTTCTTGAACCAAGTTAAAACTGACAAGGTAGTTAGCAATGGTTGTGTAAGTAGCTGTTTTTATTTGTCCTACATGATCGTCTTTTTGTACACCTGCAACAAACATTGAACCCAATAATGTTGTGAATGGCGAAACATGGATATCATGTGCTTTAAAATAATCTTGTGCTGACAGTTTTAATTCTTGTCTATCTACTGTTTTATAAATGGCTGCATTCACTACATCTAAAACATACTCCGTACAGTTTTGATATTTAGCATTATAAGGGTTGGACATAACGGAATAGTCAGGGTTATGCAACGACTCGTATTCAGCTGTACCAACCAAGTTTAATAACCGCATCTGTAATGCTGGCGTGGGTATAATAATCCCGACTCTAGATTCATAAATACCAGTCAAGAAATCGACTGCATAATCGGTAACCAACTTACTTTTCGCGCCGTTTTTTTCCTCTTGATATAAATTATAGAAAGCATAACCAGGAATTATTCGACCATCAACTGTTTGAATTTTTGAATACACCCCAAATGCTACATGGGTATATTTAACACCTGTTGGTAGTTCATCCACTGGCCGGCCATTTCTGCCAATAATAAAAACACGAGCACCTTTTTCTGCCATCGTTGTTTCAACTTTTTTTGTCAGTGTCGCTATATTTTCAAGAGTAAACTGGGCTTCCCCTGCCTGCTGACTACCCGCCCAAACAGGGCTAGTTAGCAGCAGAGTAATTATCACAATATAGATGCGTTCTTGCATGACTACTCCCCTTCAGACTTCATGGCTTGTTCAGGTGAGGCTCTTGTTGTCAGAATTTCATCAGTAATAGCCAACGGCTCACCGATCGGTGTTGTTGCTTCATTCCATAACGCTTCACCGGCTTGACCACTTGCATTGCCAATTCCCCCAACTATCATTAATGGCACAGCAACTACACCCGATACAATTTTCACACCAGCAACCGATGTTTGAGCTATGGCTTGTGCTGAATGTGCAGATGCCTTAGATAAGTGCTGTGAAGAACCAGCAGCCATAACATTGATTGATCCAAATAACATTGGAGCCACAATCACTAGTTTAATAATATTTGACTTCATCATCTGTCCCTTTATTTTGATTTACCCGGTTGGGTGTTTACAAATCTACAAAAAAGAAGCACCTAACGAAACCATTTATTATAAAGTATAAAAATACAGCCCACTAAGTATCACTATATGATACTTTTACGTGTAAGAACTACATTCTATTCATTCATCTAAATATGAAAAGCGCTAATGTCACAAACAAAAAACTTAATAAAATCATTAAAAAAAATGCTTCGTGCTCGAGATGTCACTTATTCTGATATTGCTAAACAGCTTGAGTTAAGTGAAACGAGTATCAAGCGAATGTTTTCACAAAGTAGCTTTAGCCTGGACCGTCTAAATACTATTTGTGAAATGATTGAGATAGATTTTGTAGATCTATTACGCGTGTTTGATGATGAGCAAGAAAAAATTACTCATTTATCCTCAGCACAAGAACAGGAACTTGTATCCGATATCAAATTTCTTATTGTTGCTCTATCTGTACAGAACAGATGGACATTTGAAGAGATCATCACTCATTATGATATCTCTGAAAGTGAGTGCATTCGTTATTTAATTAAGCTTGATCGCTTAGGCATCATTCAATTATTACCTAATAACAAGATCAGAAGAATGGTGGCACAAGACTTTCAATGGTTATCAGGTGGCCCTATAGAATCATTTTTTGAACAAGACATTCAAACTGAATTTTTACACGCAAAGTTTATTGGAACTGGAGAACAACGTGTTTACCTTTCTGCTAGTTTATCTAACAAATCTATTGATATCTTTAACAAGAAACTTGATATCTTAATTAACGAGTTCTCAGATATGCAAAATGACGATTCCAAGTTGCCGATTAGTTCTAGACAAGGTGTAGGTTTATTACTCGCCTTTAGACCTTGGGAATCTACGGTATTCCAGAAAATGAAACGCATACCGTAATCATCACTATTGACTTCTATTACGTATAGTTAATTTTAAGCGATGCTAAATTGGCAGTGATACATTGTCGACTACACTCAACTCATTTAATCCTTCACTGGCAACAAATTCGCCACCAACATTTGCACGGAACGTTGATTACGAAACTCATTAACATCCAAACGATAATGAACAATCGCTTCACCACCACTCACTAACCAATCAGGTTGTTGTTGGCGAAATGCCATCGCTGTGATGTTTTTATTGTTATTTAGACCTAAGGTTAAGCGAAGGTGATCGCCCTCTTGACCGACGGTTCGAATGTTTTCAACCACAAATTTATTATGAAAATGTGGTTCAGGAAAGCCTTGCCCCCAAGGTGCAGCTGTTGGTAACAGTTCTGCTAAGTGAATAGATATATCATCAAAATCCATTTCACCATCTGAGCTAACAGTTTGTTGCAATACTTCAGCTTCAACCGTATCCTGCAAAACTTGTAAAAAGCATTGTTCAAACTCGGCTAAATCATCTTGTTTGATACTTAGGCCTGCTGCCATCGCATGGCCACCAAACTTGGATAATAACTGTGGTTTCTGTGCAGCAACATGAGCTAAAACATCACGAATATGGATGCCCGGTATTGACCGTGCAGAACCTTTGACTTCACCATTATCACCCGGTGCAAAAGCAATCACCGGCCGATGTTGACGCTCTTTAATGCGAGAAGCCAATAAGCCCACCACACCTTGATGCCAGTAGGGATCAAACAAGCAATATGCCAACGGTGGCTGAGCGTCATCAAATGACATCTTTTCTAGCATTTTCAAGGCTTGATCTTGCATGTCTTTTTCTACACTACGTCGGTCAAGGTTAATTTGATCGAGTGTTTGGGCTGCAGTTAATGCTTCCATGGCATCATCTGTTAACAAGCTATTAATACCCAAGCCCATATCTTCCATCCGGCCTGCGGCATTTAACCGTGGTGCTACAGCAAAACCTAGATCACTGGTCGCTAATTTAGCAGCCTGTTTACCTGCCACTTGTAATAAGGCTTTAATACCTTCACAAGCAAGGTTCTTACGCATCCTAGTTAAGCCAAGGTTAACCAAGGTTCGATTCAAACGATCTAAGGGCACAACGTCAGCCACGGTGCCTAAGGCAACTAAATCGAGTAAGTCGGTTAATTTAGGTTCAGTTATTTGCTGTTGTTGAAACCAGCTTTGTTGTCTTAGGTATTGACGTAAACCAAGCAATAGGTAAAAGCACACGCCAACTCCAGCCATATTTTTACTCGGGAACTGATCGTCATGTTGATTTGGGTTAATGATGGCTTCGGCAGCAGGTAAGCTTTCGCCCGGTAAATGATGATCGGTCACCAATACTTTAATGCCGCGGTTATTGGCCTCTTCTACGCCAGCAATACTTGCGATGCCATTATCAACAGTGATCAATAAGTCAGGTTGATTGTCTTTAGGTATATCTGCCAGTAATTCAGGAGTTAAACCATAGCCATGAACAAAACGATTGGGCACGATGTAGTCAATCTGCTTAACACCCATCGCCGTCAAACCTCGAATCGCCACTGCGCAACTGGTCGCACCATCGGTATCAAAGTCAGCCACAATCATAATACGCCAGTTATGTTGTAAAGCTTGGTGCAATAACACAACTGCTTTATCCATATCCAATAGCAAGTCAGGCTTGGGTAGTTCCGCCAAGGGATAACTTATATCGCTTTCAGATTGAATACCGCGTGCAGCCAATACTTTTCGTAAACAGTCAGGCCATGATGATGGTAGTTGCTGCCAGCCAGTACTATCACGTTGGATTATTTTCATCGTTAATTTACCAAAATTTCCAGCAATCTAATGGGAGCATACGGTAACGGCCAAAGTGTGGAATATCTATCGTCAACGACGTGATCTTGCCCCACTTAATTAACTGCCACCACGCCGATAATTGTTGTTCTAATTGTTGCAGTTGCTGTGACCAATCACCTTCTAAATCGATGGCGTCATTCACGTATAAAATCCGCCCTGTTAATAGAGCATTATTAATGTCAGAGAGCGGTTTGTTTCTAATATGACTGTGTTGCGCTAACTGGTTAAGTAATACATCGTCGCCATAGACACACTGCCAAGCAGCGCTATTTAATTCCAGATCGCCTTGTCCCCAAAACCATAAGCTATTAATTGGTGCTTTGCCTTGTTGTTCTCGTTCAATATTTAACGGTAAATCAAACAACAACATTTGGATTTCATTCCACAATCGCAACCAGTTCAATCGTTGTTGTTCATCACCGGTGGGTAGAAAGCCATGCACTGAATTTCCAGACACATCAGCTAAAGCAGAAAAGTTAAGTTCAGGCATTTTCTCTAAACTGATAAACCATTGCTGCTGTTGATCACGTTGTAGCTTAGCGCCAAACTCATCAAGTAGTGGTTGAATGGCAGCAATCAATTGCACCGCTTCTTCATTGCTAATATCTAAATCATCACTAAATAGAATTAAGCGATCACGATCAGCATGTAAATAACAAGGATCAGCACATAACACCTGGCCTTGGTCTTCACGTAGCTTAGCTAGAGGCAAATCTGAACTTGTTATTACTTGCTCAGTAAAGTGATTAACTAACTTGCGCTGCAAGCCCGTTTCATCAGACTGAAAATGGGCTTTAGTGATAATTTTTTGCAGGGTATCCGGCAACAGAGAATGATTCATTTTCTGTTGCACTATATTCGCCAAATTAGGCAAAATAGCGTGAAGTTCAGCTTTAGCCATTAGCTAATACTTGACTCACAAAAGGTATGGTTAACCGTCGTTTCTCTGCTAATGATGCACTGTCTAATTTTTTCAATACGGCCATCAAATCCACCATTTCTCTACCATGATGACGTAATAGGTATTGCGCCACATCTGCGGACAAAATTAACCCACGTGACTGTGCCTGAACAATCAACGCCTGTTGTTTGTCTTGGTCTGACATAGGCGGCAATTGATAAATTAAGGCCGTTGATAAACGTGACCGTAAATCAGGTAAGGTAAAGTTGAGGTTGGCAGGATTAGTATGGGCACCGAGTAACAATTGACCGCCGGCTAGTTTGAGCCTATTAAAACAGTGAAATAAGGCTTCTTCCCAATTTAGATTGCCAACGATAACATCCATATCATCCAAGCAAAGCAGGTCAATATTATCAATCGATTGCAAAATGTCAGGTTCAGCCGTATTGAGTAGCTCTGTTAATGACAAATAAAGCACATTATGACCGGCACGCTGGACGCGTTCAGCACAGGCGATTAACAGATGTGACTTACCAATCCCTTCCTCACCCCATAGGTAGATAAATTCCACGCTACCATTGTCAGAAAACTCGGTAAGCGCAAGTTTGATCTCAGTTTGACTGAAATAAAAATTATCCAGACGATAAATTTCCTGGAGAGTTAAACGCAAAGTAAGTTGCGTAGCAGGTGCAGACATTGAAACTAAAACCTAAGAATATAAATGGCTATCAAGATAGCGTTGGTGGGCATGACGAAGTAAAACCATAATCACAGCAGCCACTGGTAGCGCCAATAATACACCGGTAAAACCAAATAGTTGGCCACCGGCTAAAACAGCAAAGATTACAGCAACCGGATGAAGACCGATACGTTCACCAACAAATCGCGGTGTTAATACCGTGCCTTCAATGGCTTGTGCTGCACCAAATACCAACGCTACAAGTAGTACCGGCATCCATTCGTGGAATTGCAAAAAGGCGGCGACACCCGCTAAGCCAATACCCACTATCAAGCCTAAATACGGTACAAAGCTTAGCACTCCTGCGATAACGCCTACTAATAAAGCTAACTCTAAACCAATCATCATCAAACCCACTGTATAGATCGATGCTAATGCCATCATCACCATCAATTGGCCGCGAATAAAGGCTGCTAACATTTCATCACACTCTAACGACAGGGTGACAAATTGCGCGGAATATCGTCGTGGTAATAACTCCCTAAACCGAGCCACCAAGATATCCCAATCACGTAATAAATAGAAGGTCACCACCGGCACTAATACTAGGTTAGCAACCCATTGCAATACGATAGCGCCTGATCGTGTCATATAACTAAAGATACCGCCGGCGACTTGACCAACTTCTGACCAATAACTTGTTAACGCTTGTTTGATAGTATCTAAGTCTAATAAATCTGTTGGCAAGCCAATTGAGCTAAGCCATGGTTGTAACGCATCATGTATGAAGGTGATGTAATCAGGCAAACGTTTAAATAATGAGACCACTTGCGAACTTAACATCGGTATTAATACCAGTAGTAATAACAAGCCGACAATGAGCAATACAGAAAAGACAATAGACACTGAAACAGTTCGCGATAACTTCCAACTTTCTAGCTTATCTACCAGCGGATCAGCTAAATACGCTAATAATGCTGAAATAAAGAAAGGCATCAATACTGGCGTCAGTTGATAAAACAGCCAGCCAACAAAAATACCGCTGACTAGGATCAATAATTTAGTGATGTCACTCATTGCTACTTTTTCATCTGCTGCCATGCACGTAGTCCCCATACCAATATGTATTCACTGCCACTATAAATAACACTCGCAACGACTAGCCAACCGCCTAAAACAACCAGCGGATCAAATTGTGACCATATCTGCTGCAAGATAACCAATAATACTAATACAATCTGAAGTGCTGTATTTATTTTACTGCTCCACAGCGGCAGTAACTCAAACTTACCAACGATATAGTGATAAGCCATGCCACCGATGACTATCATTAAGTCACGTGTCATCACCAGTAAAAACAACCACATCGGCAGTAGGTTTAACCATGCCAATGTTGCAAAACTAGCCACCAATAATAATTTATCAGCGATAGGATCTAATATCGTTCCCAACCGCGACTGCCAATGATACTGTTTAGCCAAAAATCCGTCTAAAGCATCAGAGATGCCAGCAATAGCAAATATCACTAATGCCAGTGCAAACCGTCCTTCTACAATTGCCCATATGATAGGAAATATCAGTGCAATTCGTATGATAGATATAAGGTTTGGAATATCCTTTCGGGTCAAGGCAATAACCGGTAACTCATTTCGTTAGCAGTACCGTAACCATTATCTGCAGCTAACACTCGACCGATAGCTAAGGTTCTATTTAATACGTTGACATCACCTTTGAATGATAAAGTCAGCGCCACTTGTTCGGTAGCGAGCATGGCGACTTGTACATCAGTGACATATTGTAGTTTCGACAAGTACGACATCAAACGCGAGTAATCAGCATAACTACGTACATTATCTATATGCAGTGATAGTTGTTGTTCAAACTGATGACTACTTACCACTTGAGTGAAACGACGTGCTAAACGATCAGTTAATTCTTCAATACCTGCATTTAATGCCGTAGCCAAATCACCACGTGATTGCCAGTTTTCTGATTGACCGTTAATGATGGCATGCCAATGAACTTGACTAGTAGCTGCATTTTTTAACGACACTCTCGCTATCAGTGTCACCGCTGGTGCGTAACGCTGTGAAGCAGATTCGATGCTATGTGAAAAATCTCCCCACACATCAGCAAACTTCACTTGTGCCTGATCTTGCAAATCCATCACCGGTAGCAAAATAGGCAAACCACGCGCATCCGCCGATTGGACTAATAAACGGGCAATATTATGGTCACTACTTTCAGAGCCAATTAATGTTCGTGATTGCCCATCATCTACTGCTAGCCATACTAAAACTTCAGGTCGGGTTTTACTCCAAATAGGCAAGCCCAAATTAGTTAACGATTGGTTTAAACTAGACTTATTAAAAGTCAGTAACAACGCTAAACGATCGGGTTGAGTTAAGTCAGCATTAATATCATTAATGCGTTCATATTGAAACTGTTGCACTAACGATTCAGCTCTACCAATAAGCGGATTCAAATCCGTTAAATCGAGTGCAGAACGGTCGCCAACTACCTTGAGAATAACTTGCCGCAATGCTTGCGGCGCAAGTTGTTTCCTTTCCTGCTCACTCTGTGAAGCTACAGGAATAGGTGACTGATACAAATTAGCAACCTCAGCGGCAAAGCTGTTGGTTGCTAATAAGGAAATAAGAACAATAAATAATCTATGCATTGTGGTATTCTAACACGCTGTTTTTGACTGTGTTACAGCCTTTTTTTTTCAGGAATTTACGATGACAAACAGCGTGGACTCTTCTACCACATCTTCATTAAGTTACCGCGATGCCGGTGTTGATATCGAGGCAGGTAATGCCTTAGTAGATCGCATTAAGCCGCTAGCCAAAAAAACACGCCGTCCAGGTGTTATGGCTGGACTAGGTGGTTTCGGCAGCATGTTCGAACTACCAGTAGATCGCTACAAACAACCCGTATTAGTTTCAGGCACCGATGGTGTCGGTACCAAATTACGTTTAGCCATTGAATCTGGAATTCACAATACTATCGGTATTGATTTAGTAGCAATGTGTGTCAATGACATCATTGTACTTGGCGCTGAACCTTTATTTTTCTTAGATTACTACGCAACGAGTAAATTAGACATTGATGTTGCCGAATCTGTTGTTTCAGGTATTGCTGAAGGGTGTATCCAAGCCGGTGCAGCTTTAGTTGGCGGTGAAACTGCTGAAATGCCAAGCATGTATGAAGACGGCGATTATGATTTAGCTGGCTTTTGTGTCGGTGTCGTTGAAAAAGAAAACACAATTGATGGTAGTCAAGTACAAGCTGGTGACGTGTTAATTGGCCTTGCTTCTTCAGGTCCACACTCAAATGGCTACTCATTAATTCGTAAGATTTTAGAACGTAGCGAAGATAAGCTTGATACACCGTTTGCTGGCAGCACACTAGGTGAGCACCTAATGGCCCCAACAAGAATCTACGTCAAGTCATTACTTCAACTACATGAAAAGATTAATATTCATGCCTTATCACATATCACTGGTGGTGGTTTATTAGAAAACATTCCACGTGTATTGCCTGACAATGTCACAGCTGTTGTTGATCCAACTAGCTGGCAACGACCAGCCATCTTTGACTGGTTACAAGAGCAAGGTAATGTAATCGACGAAGAAATGTACCGTACTTTTAATAACGGTATCGGCATGGTTATTTGTGTTGCTGAGCAAGATGCAGAACAAACATTAGCATTACTTGCTGACCTGGGTGAAAGCGCATACCAAATCGGGCAAATCGAAAGCTCTGATCAAGCAACACCTGATGTGGTTATCCGTGGCTAATGAGTATCGATAAAAAAAATATCGTTATCCTGATTTCAGGACGCGGTAGTAACATGATGTCCATTGTTAACGCTGTTAACAATGGACAAATCGATGCCAACATCACAGCAATTATCAGTAACCGACCTGATGCTGCTGGTATTGAGTTTGCTGAGCAACAAGGTATTACCAACTTAATCATTGATCATAAAGAATTTGATTCTCGCGAATCATTTGATCAGGCCTTAGCCAAAGAGATTGATAGTTATCAGCCTGACTTATTGGTTTTAGCTGGATTCATGCGAATCTTAACGGCTGACTTTGTTGAACACTTCGCAGGTCGCTTAATCAATATCCACCCATCTCTACTACCTAAATTTAAAGGTTTAGATACGCATCAACGTGCAATTGATGCTGGTGAGAAAGAACATGGTGCTAGTGTGCACTTTGTTACCGCTGAATTGGATGATGGCCCAGTGATATTGCAGGCACGTGTACCTGTACTAGCAAATGATGATGTCGCTTCTTTATCCGCTAGGGTTTTAGAGCAAGAACATAAGCTCTACCCTGATGCCATTAAAAAACTGACCTCTACTACAGAGTAGACAGCCAGTAATGAAAACATTAATCAGTTATTTCTTGTTGTTGATGCCTCTTTGGTTATCAGCGCAAGAAATTCCTGATTTTTCAGCTAATTACTTAGTCAAACTGAATAACATACAAGCCGGTGAGCTTAAACGTAGCCTTGTAACGCACAGTGATGGTAATCGCCAATTTACCTCGATAACTAAAGCTAAAGGCGTGTTTGCATTTTTCAAACCTGATGTTGTCGAAGAAACCAGCATTTGGCAGTCAATTGATAACCAAGTACAACCTCAATTTTATAGCTTTGAGCGTACTGGTGGTAAAAAAGATAAGTTCATGGCGCTTAACTTTGATTGGCAAGCAGACCGTCTTCATATTGATGATGGAAAGCAACCATGGCAACTCAAACTCGAACATGGCACCTTAGATAAGCTGGTTTATCAAATTGCTTTAATGTCTGATCTCAAAACCAATAAGCAACAGTTTAACTACCGCATTGCCGATGGTGGCAAACTTAAAACCTATGATATCCGGATTATCACTGAGGAAGTTATTAAGACTCCACTAGGTAAGATTAATACGGTTAAGCTCATTCGCTATCGCTCGAACAACAATAAACGACAAACCACACTGTGGTGTGCACCTGCATTAAACTACCTGCCCGTTAAGTTGGAACATACCGAAAAAGGCGGCAGCGTATTTACCGCCCTACTTCGTAAACTTGATGGCATAACGACGACGGATGCGTTTATGCCACTCTCTACAAAAACAGATAACTTCAAACAGTTTGCACATTGATATGACAAAAAAATTCGAATTACTCAACGAAGAAACAGCCTATAACGGTTTTTTTAGCTTAAAGAAATTTACCGTTAAACATACCCTCTATAAAGGTGGCTGGAGCAATACCATCACTCGCGAGTTATTTCATCGTGGCAACTGTGTTGCCGTCTTACTCTACGATCCAGACCGTGATGAAGTGGTCATTATTGAACAATTCCGTATTGGTGCCTTGCAAATGCCTAAGCCTGAGCAAGCATGGCTATTAGAAATAGTCGCCGGTGCCATTGAACCTGGCGAAACAGCTGAAGGCGTTGCCTATAGAGAATCTGTCGAAGAAGCAGGCTGCGAAATCCAACAATTAATTAAGATTAATGACTTTTTCACCTCACCAGGCGGTACATCTGAATTATTGAGCTTATATTGTGGCAAAGTCGATACCACACATGTCGGAGGTCTTCATGGCCTCGAACATGAAGATGAAGATATCTCAGTTCAGACGATGAAATTTGATGATGTGTATCAATTACTATTAGATGGAAAAATTATTTCTGCCATCCCTATCATTGCTATTCAGTGGTTGAAAATAAACCGACAAGATTTACGCAACCAGTGGCAAAAATAGTCAGGCAGCAACTACACGCGTTGCGACCAACGCTCAATTCACTCTTGAAACTAGTAATTCACACCATAGTTGGTGAAAGACAACTTACCATTTTTAAATATAATTCCCTCTTTCTCTAGCAGAGATAATTGGCGATGGTAGGCTTCGCTGGCCACTGGAAACGAAATTTCACCCTTGGCATTAACAACTCGATACCAAGGTAAAGTAGTATTTTTTGGTAGGTTCTTTAAGGTTGTGCCAACATAACGGGCATGATTGGGATGCCCACATGACTTGGCCACTTGGCCATAACTAAGCACTCGACCATATGGAATAGCAGCAACTACCTGCCAGATTAACTCATTGAGTTCTATATTCTGCATTAGCTCAGCAAACTTAGCTCAGTAATCAATATGATAAGTTTCGCAAGCAATGGTGTTAGTTATTTTTCGTAGAGTTCGTCATATTATTTATTGCAACAACTAGAATAACACCTAAGAGTACGACTCCAAGTGTCGATAACGAGCGCCATACTAATCCAGTATCACCTATATATCCCCATATACCAAGAATAGAAACTGTTGTCCCTAAAATAATACAAATTATTGATACCGCTAATGCAATTTTATTCAAACTCATAAAAGCCAATCTTCCCTAATTTTAGAATAAACATATCGCTACGAATATTAACATGGGCTGGCAGAAAAATTTAAAACAAACGTTAATTCTGCTAAACCAAAACAGGTAAACAACCTGCCGCCTTAATTTCGATAAATCGTTTCTATTAAGTGATAACCAAACTTGGTTTTAACCGGACCATGCACTTTTAACACTGGCTTTTTAAACACCACATTATCAACAGCTTTAACCATCTTACCTGGACCAAACTCACCTAGATCGCCACCGCGTTTGGCAGTGCTGCAAATCGAGTGTTTTTTAGCTAGTTTAGTAAAATCACCACCATTAGCTAATAGCTGCTTGATCTGCTCCGCTTCTTCTTTTGTTTTCACCAAGATGTGACGTGCTGCTGCTCTAGCCATTAGTGATTCTCAACTTCAATGATTGCCGTTAAGGTATGTGATGCGCCCGGAATAATACTGACGCTGTCATCAAAAACATTGGCATTTTCAATGCAGACAAAGTGTTGGTAGCTATCTTCATTTAAATCAGCAAAAGCGGCACCTGTTTCTTGCCAAGGATTCCAAATAACCGTCGAATTACTCGATTCTGATTTCACCTTAATCGTTCGGTTTAAAGACTTATCGACAATGGTCGTTGTATCTGGCACTTGTTGATAAACACGATCCACTTCTCTATCAATGATGATCTTATCCGACTGTGTTTTCAGCTTATAACCATCTAACTTATCCAGGTAACTCACCTTGTCCATACCTTGCACAACTACTTGGCTAATATCCGCAACATTAAAATAAGTATGCATCGCTTGAGTAATAGCCAGCGCTTTTTTACCGGTATTGACGGTTGTCAGGGCCAAGATTAATTGTTTACCAATGGTAATATCTAAGATCAGTTCAAAATGATTGGGCCAAATAGCAAGAGTTTCGTCTGTACTCATCAAGCCAAGTTGTAATGATGTGCTGCCATCATCGTTATCTGATGTCGCTAAAACAGTCCAATCTAATACCCGTGCAAAGCCATGAGCTGGCAGCCCATAACCCGAAGTATCATCGCCGAACCACGGCCAGCATATTGGCACGCCACCGCGAATCGATTTACCCACGGTAAATACCGCTTTATCACTCAAAAACAGGACATCATGCTGTTGTCCCTTTGGTAGATATGAAAGTACTTGGCCACCTGATAACGACACTTTTGCGGTCGCATATTTATTCTCGATATCGATCATGATCTGCTCTCCTTTACTTTGCGTGAAGCAAAGTTGGTTATTGATAGCAAACTGATGATTAAGTTCTTTCTGATCTAACATTATATAACTTCGGAAAATGAAAACAAAAAGACGGGCTTATAGCCCGTCTCAAAGTGTTATTCGTTACCCATAAAAATAGGTGACGATCTAACTGATTTTAGTGCTGGTGACCGCCGTCACCGTGAACGTGACCATGTTCTAATTCTTCAGCAGTAGCTTCGCGAACTTCACGAATAGTTACGTCAAAGTTTAAGTGAACACCCGCCAATGGGTGGTTACCGTCAACAGTAACCATTTCGTCGTTCATCGCTACAACTGTAACCATTACTGGACCTTGATCTGTTTCAGATTGAAATTGCATACCAACTTCAATATTTTCAACACCACCAAATAATTCTTTCGGTACTTCTTGCTGCATGTCGTCATTACGCTCGCCGTAACCTTTTGCAGGTTCGATGCTAGCTTTAACTTCTGCGCCAGCTTCTTTACCTAATAATGCTTCTTCAAGACCTTCAATGATGTTACCCGCGCCATGTAAATAAGCAAGAGGACCAGCACCTTCTGATGAATCAATCACTGTGCCTTCATTATCAGTCAATGTGTAATCAATGAGTGCTACTGAGTTTTCTACAATTTTCATTTTTTTTCCTTACCTGTACTTAACAATATATATCGTTGCAACATAATCGCTACAACTCCAAAGTTTCAAAATCTTCTATTTAAACTCAATCACAATTATGATTGAGTACTAACAACAGTGATGCTCGTAAACAGCCTAGCTAGTCACTTCCACCCAGTTAGGCGATAACATCATTACTGCTAACAAAAATCCGCTACACTATTCGTCTGTTAGAACCATTAACCGGATTTTAACAACAAAATTTCGCCTATTCTACCACCAACCTCAGCCCGCAGCTAAATCAAACATGGCAAAACTGATTCTATTTAATAAACCTTTTGATGTTCTCACCCAGTTCACTGATCAATCTGGCCGAAAAACACTTAAAGACTATATAAAAACCAGCCAAGTCTATCCTGCTGGACGTCTAGATCGAGATAGTGAAGGTTTAGTTTTATTAACCGACTCAGGTCAGCTCCAACATCAAATTAGTGATCCAAAATATAAATTGGAAAAAACTTATTGGGTGCAAGTTGAAAATATCCCTAGTGCTGAAGCCTTGTCTAAGTTGCGGCAAGGCGTGCAATTAAAAGATGGAATGACACGTCCGGCCAAAGCAACATTAATAGAGTCGCCTGTGATTTGGCCGAGAACACCGCCAGTACGAGAACGAAAAGCCATTCCAACCCAATGGCTAGAACTCAAGATATCCGAAGGTAAAAATCGCCAAGTTCGGCGGATGACCGCAGCCATCGGTCATCCAACTTTGCGCCTTATCCGTTATGCCATCGGTGATTGGACGATAGATAACTTAGAATCTGGACAATCACAAGAAGTCATTGTGCCCGACATGATAAAATCTGCCGATGATTTGGACTCCACGAACAACCGTCGCCGCAATAATCGAACAAGATCAACAGTTTCTGATGGTCGAAGAAGTCATCGACGGCATAATGAAGATAAACCAGCCCGCCGGTCACCTCGAATCCGACGAAAGCCTGATCGAAGCGGTAATTCGTGAAACTCAAGAAGAAACAGCATGGCAGTTTCAGCCTACAGCGTTAACGGGAATTTATCGTTGGATAGCCCCCAATAACGAAACTTACATGCGCTATTGCTTTACCGGTAAGCTTATCGAACATAATAACAACCAACCATTAGACGATGATATTCATCAAACGATATGGTTATCACATGAACAAATTAGTGCCAGACAAAATGATTGTCGCAGTCCATTAATACTAGATTGCTTAAATGATTATTTAGCTGGTCATCGTTACCCACTTACTTTATTACACAATTAAATTATGTCAGAACAAAACAAAGTCGTAGTCGGTTTATCCGGCGGTGTAGATTCATCAGTTGCAGCCTTATTGTTAGATCAACAAGGTTACGATGTTGAAGGTTTATTCATGAAAAACTGGGTAGACTTTGCTGAAGAAAGTGAATGTACTATCGAAGAAGATCGCAAAGATGCTAACTCAGTTGCAGATAAAGTTGGCGTTCCTTTCCATGAAGCCAACTTTGCTATGGAATATTGGGACTTTGTCTTTAAGCACTTCTTAGATGAATATCGTGCAGGTCGTACGCCCAATCCTGATATTTTATGTAATCGTGAAATCAAGTTTAAGGCATTTTTAGACCATGCTATGCAGCTTGGTGGCTATATGATCGCCACTGGCCATTATGCTCGTGTTGAACAACGTGATGGAACGTTTCACTTATTAAAAGGCTTAGATCACAATAAAGATCAAAGTTACTTTTTATATACCCTAGGCCAAGCCCAACTCTCCCGAACGTTATTCCCACTAGGAGAACTACCTAAACCTGAGGTACGTCGTATTGCTGAGCAAGCTGGCTTTATTACTCACGATAAAAAAGACAGTACCGTTTATCGGCGAACGCCGTTTCCGTGAGTTTTTAGGCCGTTATATTCCTGCCCAGCCCGGTGAAATGCGTACGCCCGAAGGTGAATATATTGGTCAACATACAGGCTTAATGTATTACACCTTAGGCCAACGACAAGGCTTGGGTATCGGTGGGCGTAAAGACAGTACCGGTGAGCCTTGGTTTGTTGCCGGTAAGGATATGGAAAACAAAATCCTTTATGTCGTTCAAGGTGATCATCCTTGGTTACATAGCCAATCACTCAAAGCTGAGCAGATCTCTTGGGTTTCAGGTCAAGCACCTGAGTTTCCATGTAAAGCCGCTGCAAAAACGCGTTACCGTCAGCCGGATCAAGCTTGTGTATTAACTCAAGATGATGACGACAATATTCATGTTGAGTTTGAAGACAAGCAACGTGCTGTGACACCAGGTCAATCTGTTGTTTTCTACCTCGATGATGACTGCTTAGGTGGCGGTATTATCATTAGCACTGATGCTCCTGGTATTCACCCATGACTACGCCCGTACAAAGTCGAGATCATGACCGCATCATTGCTTTAGCAGCTTTGATGCAATCCGTGATGTTAGTTCGCCAAATTGCTGAGACAGGTAAAGTTGATGAAGCCGAGTTTTCAACACTATTACAAAGCCTATTACAAACGGATGCCTCAACAACAGAGGATGTTTATGGTGATATCAGCCAACTTAAAGCTGGCATCGAGCAACTCAATCACCAGCTATCTAAAAACAAAGATAAAAAAGACGTGGCCCTGTTGCGTTACATCATTTCTTTAATGCATCTGGAGCGACAATTAAATAAGCGCCCTGCAATGATGGACTTGATTAGTCGTGAAATTGAGCAAGTACCTCAACAAATTGACTACTTTGGCGATATCAATAGCCCACAAGTAATTGCTCGATTAGCAGATATCTATCACCGGACAATCAGTGAGCTAACGCCTCGCATCCAAGTCCAAGGTGAACCTAGTTTTTTACAACAAGCAGATAACGTCAACCGTATACGCGCCCTATTACTCGCCGGTATTCGTGCCGCTATATTGTGGCGTCAAAAAGGCGGTAAACGTTGGCAGTTTCTATTTCAATCCGGCAAGATGCTTAGCATTGCAACTGAACTACACAGCCGCTGTTAAAAATTTAAGCAATTAGCGCAGAGCATAATCCTTCAAAATTAAGAGGCAAACTAGATGGAAACTAATAACAAAATGAGCCTTACAATGAAAGTGCTAATAGGCATGTTGTTAGGTATTGGTTTAGGTCTACTAATCAACCTGGTGGGCCTCAATAGTGAAGGCAGTTTTGTTAATACTTACATCGTCGACGGCTTATTTTTAGTCATCGGTAAAATGTTTGTTAATGCACTGAAGATGTTAGTTGTGCCACTGGTTTTCTTTTCCCTCATTTGCGGTGTCTGTGGCATAGGTAACTTAAAAACCTTAGGCCGGGTTGGCTCTAAGTCTTTTGGCCTGTACATGATGACAACTGCCGTTGCCATCACCTTAGCCATCGTTATTGCCGCTACAACCGGTATCGGCGAAGGTATGAACTTAGCCTCTACCGCTTCGTTTGTTGGTAAAGATAGTCCACCTCTAACTCAAGTATTGATTGAAATCGTCCCATCCAACCCTATTCGTGCGATGGCTGATGGTGATATGTTGCCATTGATATTATTTGCCATCCTCACCGGTATCAGTATTTTAATGGTGGGCCGCAAGGCCAGTAGCTTCATTGAAGGTGCTGAAATCGCCAATGAAATCATGATGAAAATGGTCACTATCATCATGTCAGCTGCACCTTATGCGGTGTTTGCACTTATCGCAAAATCAATGGCTGAACTTGGCCTAGACTTATTAGGGCAATTAGCAGGTTATGTAGCTGTACTCGTCTCCGCCCTATTAATTCACCTGTTTGTCAGCTTGATGTTAGTGCTGAAACTATTTTCAGGTCTTAGCCCTGTCCACTTCCTTAAAAAAATTAGGAATGCACAAGTATTTGCCTTTAGTACAGCCAGCTCCAACGCGACAATTCCTGTCACCCTAAGAACAGTCACTGAACGAATGGGGGTTAATAACTCAGTTGCTTCTTTCACTGTGCCTTTTGGCGCAACTATTAATATGGATGGCACCGCAATCATGCAAGGTGTTGCCACGGTATTTATCGCCAATGTCTATGGCCTCGACTTAGGCACTGGCGATTATGTCACAGTGATCTTAATGTCCGTGCTGGCCTCTATCGGCACTGCAGGCGTGCCAGGTGTTGGTTTAATTATGTTATCGATGGTATTTGCCCAAGTTGGCTTGCCTATTGAAGGCATTGGTTTGATCTTAGGGGTCGATCGCTTAATGGATATGATCAGAACCGCTGTCAATATTTCAGGTGATGCCGTTGTTACCAGCATCGTCGCTAACAGTGAGGGTAAGCTTGATAAGACTATCTTTAATGATGAAAATGCCGGTACTGAAAGCATTCACCTTGATGAAAAAGTTGAACAAGAACTGGCTGACACCATCAAAAAAACTCACGATACGGCTTAGCATTGATTAATAGATTCGGTATATAGCAGATCTTAATCACTTACTATTGGCACTAAAAATGGGCCTTGCAACTCCACTAAAATGTTAAAACCGACTTGAACATTTAGTTAAAATACAACAAAATCAGCTTTCATTTACTAACAACAGGACAAGTATGAGTCGATCGGTACCTTCAATTCATGGTCAATGGTCATCACGTTGGGCTTTTATTTTAGCGGCAACGGGCTCAGCTGTCGGCTTAGGTAATATATGGAAGTTTCCTTATATCGCAGGTGAAAATGGTGGCGGCGCCTTTGTTTTAGTTTACTTGTTGTGCATTGCTTGTATCGGTCTCCCGATCATGATGGCTGAAGTCATGCTGGGCAGACGTGGGCGTCAAAATCCAATTAATAGCCTAGAAACCATTGCCAAGGATGAACAGGCTAGTCCATTGTGGAAGTATCTAGGCTGGAGCGGTATTGCAGCCGGCTTCATCATCTTATCTTATTACAGCGTGATTGCCGGCCAAGCTATGGCTTATATCTTTCGCGCATTTAGCGGTGTTTTTGAAGGTGTTACTGCCGATGGTGCGGAAAACATTTATGCTACCCTCAAACAAGATCCGGAACGTTTATTAGCTTGGCATACCCTGTTCATGATGATCACCATGACTGTCGTCGCCAGAGGTGTGCAACACGGTTTAGAAAAAACAGTGCGTTTTTTGATGCCTACCCTGTTTTTAATACTCATTCTATTAGTTGGCTACGCAGCCAGTACTGGCGAATATTTTAATCAAGCAGTTAGCTTTTTATTCAAACCTGATTTCTCCCAGCTAACTTCCGAAGGTGTATTAATTGCCATGGGCCATGCCTTTTTCACCCTAAGTTTAGGCATGGGTGCCATTATGGCCTACGGTTCTTACCTACCTAAGGAAACGTCGATATTGCAAGTATCCATTACCATAGCAATCGCCGACACCTTAGTAGCATTGCTAGCTGGTTTGGCAATATTCCCGCTAGTTTTTGCTAATGATATGCAACCGAGTTCAGGACCAGGTCTTATTTTTGAGACCTTGCCGATTGCCTTTGGTCATATCGCCGGTGGCGAATTCTTTGGTGGCCTATTCTTTACTTTATTAGTGTTTGCCGCATGGACATCTGCTATTTCACTTATTGAACCGGCTGTTGCTTGGTTAGTTGAAAACCGAAATGTAAGTCGTCGTCGCGCTTGTGTATATATCGGTTCATCAGCCTGGTTTGTAGGTTTATTGACTGTTTTCTCATTTAACATTGGTTCAGAATGGACCTTGTTTGGTAAAACAGCTTTTGATTTATTTGACTACCTGACTGCCAATATTATGTTGCCTTTAGGCGGCTTATTCATTGCCATCTTCGCCGGTTGGTTTATGAAACAAGACAGCAGTACTGAAGAGTTGGCAATTACGCGGCCAATCTTTTATCATGGCTGGCGTATATTGATCCGCTATGTGACTCCAACAGCGGTCGTTATTATCTTTCTGAAAGGAATTGGTCTGTTAGGCTAATACTTTCAATTGTTACTCAAGAGACTAAATGACAACTATTACTCGTAGCTCATTGGTGCTTTATACACCAGAACAAATGTATGACTTAATTAATGATATCGAAGCATACCCCTCGTTTTTACCATGGTGTAGAAACAGTACTATTATTAGTAAAACTGATGATACAATTTCAGCATCGCTCGATTTAGCCAAAGGCGGCATTCATCACGTATTTTCAACACGCAATAGACTCATTGCCGATGAATCTATTGCGATTGAATTGATTGATGGCCCCTTTAAACACCTTGAAGGCCATTGGCAGTTTAAATCAATTGGTAATGGTGAAGGTTGCCGAGTGCAATTAGATATGGATTTTGAATTTTCAAATCGTTTGATCAGCATGGCATTGGGGCCTATTTTCACCCAAATATCAGGTTCCCTTGTAGAAGCGTTTTGTAAGCGTGCTCAGGATATTTATGGAAACGACTAATAATATTACTGTTGAAGTGGCTTATGCAGTCCCAACTGAACAGGTTATCTTAGTTATCGAAGTGCCAACAGATTGTATTGTTGAAGAAGCAATTAAGCGCTCTGGCATTTTAGAGCGTTTCCCGCAAATTGATCTTGCTACTGATAAAGCTGGCATCTTTGGCAAAATGTGTAAACTGAATGCCAATTTGAAGCATAAAGATCGCATTGAAATTTACCGAAAACTCATTGCCGATCCAAAAGAGTCACGTCGTCAGCAAGCAGAAATGCAGAAGAAAAAAGCAGCAGCCGAAGAAGCCAAGAAAAAACAGGATAGTAGCGAAGTTTAGCGGCCTTCTAATAAGGCCATTTCTTGCTCAGTAAAGCCTGCTTGCATCCGTGCCTCAACATGAAATGGGCCTCGCAAACCACCATCAAAGTAGGTATCTAATAACTCTTTAAATGTTGCTAACGGATCTAGGTTCCGTTGCTTACACAAGTAATTAAACCAATGTGTACCGATGGCAACATGACCAATTTCTTCCTGCAGAATAATTTCCAATATTTCAACAGCACGATGATCACCACTACCGCGTAGTTTATTCATCATTTTAGGTGTTACATCTAAGCCTCGAGCCTCTAGGACACGAGGTACTAATGCCATTCGTTTTAACACATCACCATGGGTTTTTTTAGCCATATCCCACATACCACTATGAGCAGGAAAATCACCATAGTCATAACCGAGACTAAGCAAATGGTCTCTTAACAAGACAAAATGCTGTGACTCTTCATATGCTACCCTCATCCAGTCATCATAAAATTGCTCAGGCATATCAGCAAAGCGAGCAACCGCATCTAGCGCTAAGTTAATAGCATTAAACTCGATATGATTAACCGCATGAATTAAAGTTGCTACCCCTGTTTGGGCACTATTACGGCGACGAGGTAAATCCTTTGCTGCGACTAACTCCGGTTTGTCCGGGTGACCTGCAACATCAGGAACAGTCAACTGTTGGCTGGTGATATGCAGTTCTTTAGCTAACCAGCGCTGATACAAAGTCTGGGTTTGCTCCACTTTAGTCAGTGGATCAGTGATGATTAAGCAGTCTAACGCTGCTTGTCGTAAATCAGTTGTTATATTAGTCATTAAGTCTTACGCGTGGGTCTACTAAAGTATAGGATAAATCTGTTAATACTAAGCCGAAGATATAAAGAACAGATCCTAGAAAAACCATAGATCTGACAATAGAAAAGTCTTGGGCTTGGATAGCATCAATGGTGTAACTCCCTAAACCCGGTATACCAAAAAAGGATTCTAAAATTAAGCTGCCCATAAACAGGGTTGGAATAACCACCACTGCACCAGTCAATATCGGAATCATCGCATTTTTTAATACATGCTTAAATAATACCTGTATTTCTGATAAGCCCTTCGCCCTGGCTGTGCGCACATAATCTTTAGATACTTCTTCTAAAAATAGCGTACGGTACCAACGTGAGCCGGCGCCAATACCAGACACGATGCCTATCACTACAGGTAAAATTAAAAACTTAAATGCATTTAGGCCATCACCATAACCAGAAATAGGCACTAACTGCATTAATTTACCGACCAGGAATTGGCCGCCAATAATATAGAACAGGCTAGAAATCGACATAATCACCACACAAATGACTACCCCGCCAAGATCAACATAGGTTGCTCGAAAAAACACCATCAATAACGCAAAGGTAATATTAACCAACAGGCCGACAATGAAGATAGGCACGGCAATAGCCAAACTAGGCCACATTCGCGTTTGAATATCATGGCCAATGTCACGACCATCATCTGCCTGACCAAATTGAAATAAAAATAAGCTCAATGATTTGTCGGTAAAGATCGTATCGGTAACCTTCTCAATACCTTGTGCTTCATCATTCCATAATAGGGCTTTGTTATAGCCTTTCTCTTGCTTCCAAGCATCAATTGCTTGTTGAGTAATATGTTTAGTACCCAGTTGCATTCTCGCCATATCATCCGGTGTATTAACCATGAAAAATAGGGCAAACGTTAATGCATTAACACCTAATAGGATCGGAAATGCGTATAAAATTCTTCTGATAATGTAAGCAAACATATATTAAATAAGCTTGTGAATTTGTAAGTGCTAAATGATACAGCATCGCCGTTTTGCATGACAGATGATGATGTCTATCAACAAGCAGTCACTTTTAGTAAGCTCGCAGACAATAACGCTAGTAATTAAGAATACTTTGTTTTATGTTTAGACTTATATCAAACTAGTTAAATCATAATCACTCCGATCACTAAAATAGTAGGTTAAAACAATGTCATTAACAGCAATGGATTTAGTTCAAGCGGCGAAGGCCGTCATTAACGAAGTTACCGTCGACCAGGCTCAACAAATGTTAGCTACCCGTCATATTGCGCTAGATGTACGAGAGCAAGCTGAATTTGATGCGGGCCATATTGCTCATGCCAAACATATTTCACGGGGCATGCTCGAGTTTAAAATCATCGGCTATCCCGAATTCGAAGACTTATCGCAACCTATCATCGTTTATTGTAAAACCGGTGGCCGCTCTGCCCTTGCAACTGAAACTTTAATTAAGCTTGGTTTTACCAATGTCAGTTCAATGTTAGGTGGCTTTGATGCCTGGTCGGAAACCCATACCCCTTCTCAAGCATAACAAACAGTTCGCCCCCTCTTCACAGGAGAAATTTAATGAAAGTATCTACATTGTTCACAGCAGCTGTGTTCGCCTTTGGCCTGAGCAGTTATAGCTATGCCACAGAAACTCAAATCATGGTCAGAGCTAAAGCAGTTGATGCGAAGTTTATTGGTACCAGTGTGGGTGGAGTGAAAGCTGTTATAGAAGATGCTGAAACAGGTGAAATTCTAGATCAGGGTTGGATAAATGGTGGTACCGGCAGTACCACTACTTTGATCAAAGAAGATATCAAACGCGGCCAAGCATTAACAACTGAAAAAACAGCAGGCTATATTGCGACAGTGGATATTTCTACACCGCGGCTGGTGCGTATCAAACTAGTTGGGCCTTATGGCTACCGTCAGTCATTACAACAAGCCTCGATGACCACCTGGATCATTCCTGGTAAAGATATTCTTGGCGATGGCATTGTGCTAAACATGACGGGCTTCATCGTTGATGGCTGGACTCGAGTATTAGAAGGCGGCCAAGTTGATATTTATACTAAAGCGGCCATGTTATGTGGCTGCCCTATTTATCCTGATGGCCTATGGGATCCAAAAAACTACGAGGCGACGGCCATCATCATGCAGGATGAAACCAAGATTGAAGAAGTCAGCCTGACTTTCACCGGCCCGGTTGGCATGTTCTCTGGTAAAACAACAATTACTAAACCTGGTCACTATAAAGCGATTGTTTATTTATTTGATAAATCGACGGGCAATGTTGGTGTCGATCGCACCATGTTTGAAATAAATGAACAATAAGCAATTTATCGTCAGTAATTTGTAACATTTCCTCACTTTATTCGTCTTAACGACATTGAATAAAACCGGAGTCTGACAATGAATACCACATCGTGTCCAGTTAACGGCGTAGGCCTTGGCCTCCGCCGTAGTTTTATGGATGAGCTGGCTGCACTCGATCATCAGCCGGCTGACTTTCTCGAAGTTGCTCCTGAAAACTGGATGGAAATGGGCGGTATTTTTGGCAGAAAGTTTGCCGAATTTACTGACCGTTATGCAATGATGTTTCATGGCCTGTCATTATCTATTGGCAGCCCAGCACCATTAGACGAGCATTTTTTACAACGTCTTAAAAAGTTCATCGCCAAGCATAATATTGTCAGTTATAGCGAGCACTTAAGCTTTTGTAGTGATGACGGCCACTTATATGATCTAATGCCTATTCCATTTACTGAAGACGCCGTTGACTATGTAGCACAACGTATTCGACGTGTTCAAGAAATTCTTGAGCAAACTATCGTAATGGAAAATGTCTCTTATTATGCGGCTCCCGGCCAACAGATGACTGAAGTCGACTTCTTCAATGCTGTCGTTAAAGAAGCAGACTGTGATGTATTACTTGATGTAAATAACGTTTACGTAAATAGTATTAATCATAATTACGACGCTGAACAATTCATCAAAGCCATACCGCAACAACGTATAGCTTATTTGCATATCGCAGGACATTTCAACGAAGCAGATGATCTTATTGTAGATACCCATGGTGCAGATATTGTTGATCCGGTATGGAAGTTACTGGAAACAACCTACCAACATCACGGTGTACTGCCTACCCTGTTAGAGCGGGATTTTAATATTCCGTCCTTACAGTCATTAACTAATGAAATTGAGCAAATCCGTCACCATCAATCAGCTCAGGAACACGCTCATGTCATCACAGCCTAAGCAACAAAGCTTTACTGAAACACAGTACCAGTTTGCCCGTCATATTCGAGATCCAGAGCATAATCCAGCGCCAGATAATATTGAACAACGTCGAATGAATATTTATCGTGAATTGTTCTATAACAATATAGAAGGCTTTATCGCTAATGGCTTTCCGGTATTACGGCAACTGACTAGTGATGAAGCTTGGCACGCTATGATTAGAGATTTTATGATCAAACATCATTGCGCCACTCCACTGTTCCATGAAATTGCTAAAGAGTTTTTGAGCTATTTAAATAGTGAGCGCGACTTAACACATGATCCAATATTCATTAAAGAACTCGCCCATTATGAGTGGGTAGAATTAGCATTGAGTGTTTCTGATGCTGAAGTTAATGAAATCAACCTTGCTCTACTTGAGCAGCCTCTTAATGAGAAGTTTAATACTTCGGCTTTAGCCTGGCCGTTAATGTATCAATATCCAGTACACCAAATTGGGCCAGATTTCCAGCCTACTGAAGCTAATCAAACACCCATTTTTCTATTGGTTTACCGTAGTACTGATGATCGAGTGACCTTTATGGAATTAAATCCAGTCAGTGCTCGATTAATTGATTTATTAAATGAAGGTAATACAGCTCAACATGCTGCTGAACTAATCGCAGAAGAATTACAGCACCCCGATCCGCAAGTGGTCATCAATGGAGCTTGCGCTCTACTCAATGATTGGTTGCATCGTGGCATTTTAGTTTTTGCATAAAAAAAGGCCGAGTAAAAACTCGGCCTTTTTAGCTAAATCATATTCTGACTTATGCAGTAGCTAATTCAATCGCTTCTGCTGATAAGCGAGTGATTTCACTCCAGTTTTCTGAATCAACTAAGTTGGCAGCACACATCCAAGAACCACCGACTACAGCAACGTTAGGTAAGCTGTAATAGTTGTTTACATTCTTTTGATTTACACCACCAGTTGGGCAGAATGTAATTTGTGGAATCGGTGCACCGATTGATTTCAACATTGGCACACCACCTGCTGCTTCAGCAGGGAAGAATTTCATTTCAGTGATGCCTTTTTCAAACAAAGCTAAGGCTTCGCCAGGAGTAGAAACACCAGGTAAGAAAGGAACGCCTGTTTTTAACGCTACATCAGCAAGTGCTGATGTTGTACCAGGACTAACAATAAATTCAGCACCGGCTTCAATCGCAGCATTCAATGTTTCTTCATTGATGATCGTACCAGCACCAACAATTGCATCAGGTACTTCAGCTTTAATGCGAGTAATTGATTCCAATGCCGCATCAGTACGTAGCGTGATTTCTAAAACTTTTAAACCACCTTTAACCAACGCTTTTGCCAATGGCACTGCATGGTCAACATTATTGATAACCATAACAGGCATCAACGGTGAAATATCCATGATTTCTTTTATTGTTTTGCTCATTTTTATATTTTCCAATTTATTCGACATTAAACATATTGATAGCACCAGTCTCAGCTGATGATACACCCTTACGGAAGCTATCAAATAACTCTCTACCCATGCCATAGTGATGATCAGTACTGACTTTAACATGTGGGGTACGCGCATTAAACTCGTCATCTTCAACCAAGATATTAAGCTCACCTGATTGTGTATTCAGGTGCAACATATCACCGTCTTGAACACGTGTTAATGGGCCACCTTCTTCACATTCAGGACACATGTGGATTGCAGAAGGTACTTTACCTGATGCACCCGACATACGACCATCTGTCACGATAGCAACATGGAAGCCTTTATCTTGTAATGAACCTAAAAGAGGCGTCAACTTGTGAAGCTCAGGCATACCATTCGCTTTAGGACCTTGGAATCGTAATACCACAATTAGATCTTTTTCCATCTCGCCACGTTTGAAGCAGGCAACAACATCATCTTGATCATCAAATACCATCGCAGCTGCTTCAACAATTTGATGCTCTTCTGCCACCGCCGAAATTTTCGACATGCCACGACCTAAATTACCGTGAATCAAGTGTAACCCACCTGATTTTGAGAATGGCTTAGCAACGGTAGAAATGACGGTTTCATCAAGTGATTTACCAGGACCTTCCTCCCAAACTAACTCGCCATCAACCAGTTTAGGTTCTTGGGTGTAACTACTCATTCCTCGAGTGGCTGCAACAGAGACTATATCTTCGTGCATTAAACCTTGTTCAAGTAATTCGCCAATTAATACACCCATACCACCTGCTGCTTGGAAGTGATTAATATCAGCATCGCCATTTGGATAAATACGAGTAAGTAATGGAATAATCTTAGTAATTTTATCGAAGTCATCCCAGTTGATGATGATACCTGCTGCTTTAGCAATCGCCACTAAATGCATCGTATGATTCGTTGAACCACCCGTTGCCATCAAGCCAACCATTGCATTTACAATCGCTTTTTCATCAATCATATGACCGATAGGACGGAAATCATCACCCATCGCTGTGTATTTCAATACTTGTTCTGTGGCACTTTTAGTTAATGCATCACGTAACGGTGTATTCGGGTTAACAAATGAGCTACCAGGAAGATGTAGGCCCATCATTTCTACCATCATTTGGTTACTATTTGCTGTTCCGTAGAATGTGCAAGTACCTGGGCTGTGGTATGACTCAGATTCTGCTTTTAATAAAGCATCACGACCGACTTTTCCTTCAGCATAAAGTTGGCGAATACGTACTTTTTCTTTATTAGGCAAACCGCTTGGCATTGGACCACCCGGTACAAATACCGCAGGCAAATGACCAAAGCTTAAAGCTGAAATCAACAGTCCCGGTACGATTTTATCGCAAATACCTAGGAACAAAGCACCATCAAACATATTGTGGCTTAAGCCAATCGCAGCTGACATTGCAATAACGTCACGGCTAAATAAAGAAAGCTCCATGCCCGCTTGACCTTGAGTCACGCCATCACACATAGCAGGAACTCCACCGGCAAATTGTGCAACGCCACCGGCATCAACTGCAGCTTGCTTAATTAGATCAGGATAATCTTTATATGGTTGGTGAGCTGATAACATATCGTTATAAGCTGAGATGATACCGATATTAGCTTTAACTGTACCTGATAAGTCGGCTTTTTCTCCCGCAGAACAGGCAGCAAAACCATGAACCAAGTTACCACACGCTAATTGAGCACGATGAGGACCATTTTCGACAGCAGCATCAATGCGAGCTAAATATTTTGTTCTACTGTCACGGCTTCGTTCAATAATATCATTGGTAACGCTTTCTAGTACTTGATGGACCATATATGCTTCTCTTCTCTATCGCTTTATTCTGGCTGTAATCAGCATGACTATTTGCCATTAGATTATCTAAAATAAGCTACTAATAAATTTATAAGTTGACCACCAATTATACCCTAAATCAGCATTTTCCGCTACATTAGCCAGTTAATCCCTGCTGATTTCATCATGATACTGTATTCATAATCCATGACAATAAGATGACTTGGGGCACTGTCACTAACGGTAGAAACAAGGCAATTTTCCAAGAACCCGTTGTCTCACGTAATGACATCATCTCCGTGTAATCTGTAGATACGCCTGTCATTAAAAATGCAAAACCATTACCTGGCGCCTGTGCTCGCGTGACTAAATCTGCAGCAATCGGTGTAGAGCCTTCCGAACAAATTTCCAAAAGAGTCGCGATAAGTAAGGTCATGCCCAAACCGGATAATGTAGCCCCGAAATATGTTTGGAAACTATCAATAGGCACAAAAGTACGAATAGCCGCAGCCAGTAATACCCCTAATAATAACCAGCGTACTATCATTCGTGAATCTTTAAGCCCCTCCCACAGCATCGTTGTCCACCAGTCAAAATCTAATCGTGCAGCAGTGAAGCTTTTTTTCGCTTCTGGCCATACTTTAAAATCAATGGCGTCAATCGTATTGGGATTAGCCGGTAATGACTCCGTTTGTACTAACCAAACAAATACCAGACCACTGATAATTCCAATAACCATCGAGCAAACAATAAACAATAAGGTCCACTGCCAACCAATTAAGGCTATAAGAATGACGGTCAATGACAATGAATTCCATGGGCTTGCAATTAGAAAGGCCATAACTTGACCTAAACTGGCTCCCCGTTGGTAAAGTCTCATCGCCACTAATAAGATGCCATGACTACACAGATCAAGAAATACGCCAGCAAAAGTCGCTCTAACTATGCCAATAAAGCTATCGCCCTTACCTAATAGTGATGTGACAAACTCTCTTGGCACTCGACCTAACAGACCAACAAAAAACATTCCCATCGCCAAGCCTAGCCACATAGTATTCATCAGTTCACGTACCGCTTCGCTCATTGCAGCCAAAGATGTCGACATATTGTTAATTTCTGCATTAAAAAATAAATCCAAACTATAGGCCATTGTCACTAAGCTCAATGTCGACCAAAGTAATTTATCTGGTCGACTTTTTTGGCCTGTTTCCTCGGTACAACATGATGAACTAACTACCGGTTCAGCCGGTGCACAGCAGTCGTTGTCTGTGAGCGAGTCAACAGTATTGTCACTACAACAAGAAGATTCTTTAGGTGGTTCAGGTGGTTCACAGCACGATGACATATAAACTCCTCCTAATCTTAAGGTATGATCTACGTTTATTGTACGACCTATGTACCCCATTGAAAATTAATTTGCAAAGGCAATAACAACATGATTGAAGGCAAACCTCTACGAACTGTACGTAGTTTTGTACGTCGTGAAGGCAGGCTCACGCCAGCACAGCAACGCGGTTTAGACGAATTATGGCCAGACTTCGGTATCGATGAAGGTGACCAAATTTTAGACCTAAACACCCTATTTAATCGCGATGTGCCAAAAGTATTCGAAATTGGTTTTGGCAATGGTAGTTCGCTTGCGAAAATGGCCGCAGATCAGCCCGATCATGATTTTATCGGTGTTGAAGTGCATCGTCCTGGTGTCGGTCAACTATTAAATAACATCGGTGAACAAAACTTAACGAACCTTCGAGTAGCCTGTACAGATGCCGTTGAACTACTTAAACATCAAATCGCTGATAATAGTCTAGATCGAGTACAACTCTACTTTCCCGATCCTTGGCATAAAAAACGTCACCATAAACGTCGTATTATTCAACCTGACTTCGTCGCCTTATTGGCCAAAAAGTTGAAGACTGGCGGCCATTTACATATGGCTACTGACTGGGAACATTACGCTGAACATATGCTAGAAGACTTATCTAGTAGCGATGATTTTATTAATTGTGGCGATGAAACGGGTTTCATTCCACGGCCTGACTACCGACCTCTAACCAAATTTGAACAACGAGGTCATCGTTTAGGTCACGGTGTTTGGGACTTATTATTTAAACGACGCTAACTGTTAACAAATAGTTGCAATCAATATTTAGAAGGTGATACCTTCACTTTTAATATTATTACGGGATACAAGTGGTTATGGCGCAATACAAACAAATAAAATTAAGTGTGATTTTAGCAGTTTCTACATTTAGTTCATTAAGTTACGGCGCCGGATTTGCCATTCAGGAACAAAGTGTTACCGGTTTAGGTAGGGCTTTTGCTGGTAGTGCTGCTGTGGCAGAAGATGCCAGCACCATATTCTTTAACCCTGCCGGTTTAACCCAATTAAAACATACAGAAATTGATGTCGGTGTTCACTACATCAAGCCTAAAAGTAGCTTTACTGACGATGGTTCAAAGCTTTCTCCCGCTGCAGGTGGGGCATTTTTGACTGGTAGTGGCGATGATGCTGGTAAAGAAGCACTGGTTCCTAATTTGTATTATGCTCAGCCCCTCAATGATAAAGTCGTCGTCGGTCTTGGCATCAATGCTCCATTTGGTTTGGTAACGGAATATGACGATACTTGGAAAGGTCGTTATCACGCAGTTAAATCAGATCTTATGACCATTAACATTAATCCCACAATAGCGTTTAAAGCGACTGACAAACTGTCTTTTGGTTTTGGTTTGGATTTACAGTATGTAGATGTTGAGTTAACCCAAATGGCAGACCTAGGTGCAAAATTTTTCGCGTCACCACAATCTGCTGATGGTTCAGTGAAACTTACTGCTGACGACTGGAGTTGGGGCTATAACCTAGGCTTAACTTATCAACTGCAGCCAGCAACGCGACTCGGTTTAGCTTATCGTTCTAAAATTTCCCATACCGTAAAAGGAGATGGTAAATTAAAAAGTGCTACAGGAGCTATCGTATTTGATGAAAAACTCGAAGCTAGAATGACAGTTCCAGAAAGCCTATCGTTTGCCGTACATCATGAGATCAATAACCAATGGTCCATAATGGCTGATGCAACTTGGACACGTTGGAGCCGTTTTCAAGCTTTGATCATCACTTCTGAAAATGGAAATTTTAACGAAAATAAAGAAGAGAAATGGGAAAACACTATGCGTTATGGCATAGGTGTCGACTATAAACATAATGATAAATGGACGTTCCGCAGTGGTATTGCCTATGATGAAAGTCCAGTATCAGATGATTATCGGACTGCACGAATTCCAGGCAATGATAGAAAGTGGTTATCTGTCGGTGCCAGCTACCAACTGCAAGACAATATTATTATTGATGCAGGCTATACCCACTTATTTGTAAGTAACCCAAAAATTGATGAAACAGATAGCAACGGTTACACACTTAAAGGTGAATACGAAGCTAGCGTCGACTTATTAGCAGTTCAAGTACGCTGGTTATTTCTATAACAGATAGAAGTTAATAATTGTGGCAACTACAGATTTAATTCGCCCTGAACAGGCAAAGACTTTATATGGTTTATTCCAGCAACGCGTGCAGCGTACGCCCGAACATATCGCATATCGTAGTTATAACAATAGCGATAAAAGCTGGCTAGATACCAGTTGGAATGAAGCCGCGATGCAGGTTGCTCGTTGGCAAGCAGCTTTAATAAAAGAAAAGCTACAACCTGGCGATCGTGTTGCACTCAATTTACGAAACTGTAAAGAGTGGGTGTTTTTTGACCAAGCAGCTATGGGACTCGGCTTAGTTATTGTTCCTCTCTACCCTGATGACCGACCTGACAATGTTGCCTATATACTGCAAGATGCCGATGTAAAGTTAGTGTTATTGCAAAATGTTAAGCAATGGCAAAAATTGCAACCTGCTATAACTGACGAGCATCACCTGCAACGTATTTTAATTAATAATCCAGCTGACACTGCAGTAGAATCACTGGCTTTATATGTCAATGATTGGCTATCAGACGACTCGGCTATTCTGCATGACTGTCTTAGCCAACCGGAACAACTCGCTTCTATTATTTATACTTCAGGTACCACTGGCAAACCTAAAGGGGTGATGCTTAGCCACCTCAATATGTTATCTGTTGCCTGGGGAGCCTTACAGTATTTTGATATCTATGCCAGTGATGTATTTTTATCGTTTTTACCACTTTCCCATACTTTAGAACGCACTGCCGGTTATTATTTACCTATCATGGCCGGTGCTACTGTTGCTTACTCTCGTGGTATTCCACAGCTTGGTGACGACATGCTACAAGTCAAACCCACGATATTGATTGCAGTACCCCGCGTATTTGAACGTATTTATAGTCGTTTACATAATCAACTGGCAAAAAAATCATTCATCGCCAAGAGCCTATTTAACGCAACAATCACTGTTGGTTGGGCACGTTTTTTATATCAGCAAAAGCAACAATCATGGCGGCCGACATTATTATTATGGCCAACATTAGAAAAGTTAGTGGCCACCAAAGTTCAACAAAAGCTGGGAGGAAATATACGACTCATCGTAACGGGTGGAGCCGCATTGTCAGAACAGGTTTCGAAACTATTTATAGGGCTGGGGCAGCAGATATTACAAGGCTATGGCTTAACTGAAACAAGTCCTGTAATTAGTGTCAATGAACCTAATAGCAACTTTCCAGCAAGTGTAGGTCGTCCCCTTCATGGCATTACTGTCAGTATCGGTGACAACGATGAGTTATTAGTTAAAGGCCCGGGTAACATGATGGGCTATTGGAATAATCATAAAGCAACTGCTCAGACGATAGACTCACAAGGCTGGTTACATACCGGTGATCAAGCTCGTATCACCGAGCAAGGCCATATCTATATCACTGGTAGGATCAAAGATATTCTGGTATTAAGTAATGGTGAAAAAGTACCACCTGCCGATATTGAAGCAGCCATTTTAAGTGATGATACTTTTGAGCAGGCTATTGTGGTTGGTGAAGGTGAGTCTTACTTAGCGGCAGTGCTGGTGCTTAACTCTGATCTTTGGTTTAGTTTAGCAAAGCACCATCAACTTGATCCCTTTGTTCATGATAATTTGAATAACAAGCAGCTGCATAATGAAATCCTTCAGCGTTTAAAGCAGCGACTTCATGACTTCCCAAGTTATGCCAAAATACGCCGAGTTATACTGACTCTAGAACCGTGGACAGTTGACAATGACTTGTTAACGGCAACATTAAAAGTGAAACGCAACAAAGTCATTGACTATCTTCAGGCTGATATTGATTTAATGTTCAGATAAAAAAAAGGCCATATAATCACTATATGGCCTTTTTCAATTTAAGCTAGTTCGCTTTATTTTCCCATATCAGGCAATGACAAAATAACACCACCAGTATCACCCGTTAACAAAGTTTGCGGGTAACTACCATTCCAACGTTGAACACTATTATATTCAATTAATTCTTTAGTTACCGAGCGTGCTAATACCTTATTCGCATTGGCTTGCGCCTCAGCTTCTTTTAAGATTCGGTAAGCTTCAGCATCTGCTTGAGTACGTTTAGCATTGGCATCAGATACAGCTGCTTGTTCTCTTGCTTCAGCTTGTTTCACTTGTTGCTGTGCTTGTTGCTCAACAATTTTCAACTGTGCTTTTTCACGCTCTAATTGTTCTTGGCGTTCTTTTGTTTGAATTACGGCACTAGTCACTACTTGCGGTAAGGTGATATCACGAAATAATACTGCTTCAACAATGACACCTTTAGGTTCTAAATAACTCTTTAGGCCTTCTTCCATGTAAGTTTGCATTTTTAGTTGTACTGAATCAATATAAAAGTCTTGTGATTGATCAACCGTTTTACCCGCTTCTCGTAATAAAGACCGAACTTTAGGTGTGACGTGTTTAGAAACCACATCTTCTAAGCGACCTGATTCTTGAAAAATTCTTGGCGTACGGTCGCCATCGAGACGAAATGTCACCGATACATCCATCGATGTTTTCAATTTGTCTTGCGAAGGAACTTGCACCTTATCCCATGTATAGGTCAATTGACGTAGGTCAAAGGTAGTGAAGTCAAGTAAAGGGTTAACAATGTGAAACCCTTCATCATATGCATCATCTCGCACGTCACCAAACAGCGTGGCTACCTTATTATGGCCAGCTTTAACGGTGATATAGGAATTCATTGCCACTAATAATATAACAGCAGCAATGATGCCCGCCATAGGTAATGATTTATTGATACTAGGTGTAGATTTATTCATAGTTTTTCCTTATCTAAACATTCTGGGATTAAACGCATCGCAGCCTCAACAGTATGAAATGAACCAAAGATCAATACTCGATCATCTTGTTCAGAATCAACCATCGCTTGTTGATAGGCTTGCTTAACAGTTAAACAATTTATGGTTTTTTGGCTACCAACAATAGTGGCTACTTTTTCAGTTAATGCTGCTGCAGTCATTCCTCGACTACCATCAAGCCCAGCAATATACCATTTATTGATGACAGACTTTAATGGCGCTATAACAGCATCGATATCTTTATCTTTAAGCATAGCAAGTACAGCATGTGTTTGTACCTTGTCAGACAGCTCCCCTAATAAATCGGCTAAATTACACGCACCTTGGTGGTTATGAGTAACATCAAGGATACGTTTAACCGTCCCCTCAATCACTTGGAAACGTCCCGCTAAACTAACATGCTGTAAACCGTATTTTATTGCTGTTAAATCAATCTGAAAATTGTATTGCTTTAACAAGGCTATAACCTGCAATACCGCTGCTGCATTTTGTAATTGGTAATTACCCACTAAAGCAGGTAACGGTAGGTTTTTCCAATTATAATCTGCATTATGCCAATGCCATATTGAAGCCTGTATATCACTAAAATATGCTTGCTCAGCAATAAAGCAATTGGCATTTAAACGAGCAGCTTTATCTAAAACAGTTGCTGCTGGCGTAGATTCAGAACAAACAACAGCTTGTTCAGCTCGAATAATACCCGCTTTTTCTGCAGAAATTTGTTCTCTATCATTCCCTAACCATGCCGTGTGATCTAAGGATATTGGTGTTATTAAGGCAATATCCGCATCGAATAAATTAACCGCGTCTAAGCGACCACCCATGCCCACTTCTAAAATAACAATATCAACGTCTTGCTGACAAAAAATATCAATTGCCGCTAAGGTAGCAAATTCAAAATAGGTTAAAGAGACATCTTGCCGCACCTGGTCAATACGCTCAAAAGTCTGACAGATATCATTATCAGAACAAGGCTGGCCTGCTACACAAATACGTTCGTTATAACGTAATAAGTGAGGAGAAGTATATGTACCTGTCTTATAACCTGCTGCACTCAAAATTGAATCTAGCAGTGCAACAGATGAGCCTTTACCATTAGTACCTGCAACAGTAATTACTGTGAAAGGTAATTTGGCTTTATTTCTTAATCGTTGCCAAACTTCACCTATTCTGGCAAGACCAGGATCAACCTCAGTGAAATGTAGCGTTTCCTGCCAAGCTAACCATTCAGACAGGCTATCAAATCGCATCGTTAAACCTATGCTTAGACGGCAATACGTTTTTGGAGCACAGATAAAATACTGGCTAAACGATCACGCATATTGCGTCGATCAATAATCATATCAACCGCACCATGCTCAACCAAAAACTCACTACGTTGAAAGCCTTCAGGCAAGGTTTCACGGACTGTTTGCTCAATAACACGGGGGCCTGCAAAACCAATCAACGCCTTAGGTTCTGCCACATTAATATCACCTAGCATCGCTAAGCTCGCTGAAACACCGCCCATCGTTGGATCAGTTAATACTGAAATAAATGGCACACCTGCTTTACTTAGTTGTGCCAATATTGCACTTGTTTTTGCCATTTGCATTAAAGAGAATAAACCTTCCTGCATACGGGCACCGCCGCTGGCAGCAAAACAGATTAAGGGAAGATTTTTTTCTAATGCAACTTGAGCTGCACGGACAAACTTTTCACCGACAACTGAACCCATAGAGCCGCCCATGAAGCTAAAGTCAAAAGCAACAACAACAACGGGGACAGAGTTAATAGTTCCTTCCATTGCTAATAGCGCATCATCTTCACCGGTCTTTTTCTGTGCTTGATGAATTCGATCTTTATATTTTTTACTGTCTTTGAATTTTAGCGTATCAATCGGTTTAATATTGGTTGCCAATTCTGTACGGCCATCTTCATCTAAGAAACTTTCCAACCGTGTACGAGCAGTGATACGTTGATGATGATCACATTTAGGACAAACATGTAAATTACGTTCTAATTCCGCACGGTACAGGACATTGTCACATTCTGGACATTTACACCACACACCCTCAGGTACAGAGCGACTACGAACAGTCGTACGAATTTTTGAAGGAATTAATTTTTCAAACCAACTCATTTTGTCACCTATAGTATATTTAGATAGCGGTTATTTCGCCATATCACGTGCATTAATTGCATGACGCATTTCTGCTAGCAAGCCAGCGACTGCAGCAGCCAACTCTTCTGGTCGATCAGCATGTTCTTCAATGCAACGTACCAATGTACTACCCACGACAACAGCGTCTGCAACGTCAGAAACTGCTGCTGCAGATTTACCATCACGAATACCGAAGCCTACTCCTAATGGTAAGTCGGTGCAGCGGCGTAATTGTGATAGTTTTTTATCAACCTCAGAGACGTCTATTGTTGCTGAGCCAGTCACACCTTTAATGGATATATAGTAGATAAAACCTTTGGCATGTTTAGCAATTGTAGCCATGCGTTCTTCAGTTGTTGTTGGCGCAACTAGAAAGATAGTATCTATACCATGCTTATCCATTAACGGTAGAAAATCCCCAGCTTCTTCAGGAGGTAGATCTACCGTCAATACCCCATCAACACCAGCTTGTTGTGCTTTTTGGGCGAAGGTTTCATAGCCCATTGCTTCGATTGGATTAGCATAGCCCATCAAAACAACGGGTGTTTCAGTATCTTTTTCTCTAAATTTTGCAACCATTTCTAAAACATGATTCAAACTCATGTCATTTTTTAATGCCCGCTCACAGGCTTTTTGAATAACCGGGCCATCTGCCATTGGATCTGAAAATGGAATACCTAATTCTAAGATATTGGCACCCGCATCCACCAACGCATGCATCAATGGCACAGTTACCCAAGGTTCTGGATCACCAGCGGTCACGTAGGGAATTAACGCTGTTTGCCCATCTGCTTTTAAATTTTCAAAACATTGACTAATACGACTCATCGTTTATCCCCCAAAATCCAAACCAGCCAATGCGGCAACCGTGTGCATATCTTTATCGCCACGTCCTGATAAATTTACTAACAAAATTTGGTCCGAGGACATAGTAGCTGCCAACTTACTTGCATAAGCAAGTGCATGACTCGATTCTAAAGCAGGAATAATACCTTCCATGCGGGTTAAATCATGGAATGCCTGCAAAGCTTCATCATCTGTTACAGACACATAATTAGCACGACCAATGTCTTTCAGCCAAGCATGTTCAGGGCCTACACCTGGATAATCCAAACCAGCAGAAATCGAATGTGTTTCAATAATCTGGCCATTTTCATCTTGCATCAGGTAAGTGCGATTACCATGTAATACACCCGGCGTTCCTGCACATAATGGTGCTGCATGTTGGCCAGTCTCTATTCCGTGGCCAGCACCCTCGACACCATACATTTGAACATCTTCATCACCGATGAAAGGATGAAATAAACCAATAGCATTAGAGCCACCACCAATACAGGCAACTAAAGCATCAGGTAGTTTTCCTGTCGCTTGTAAAATTTGCTTACGTGCTTCGCGACCAATAATGGCTTGGAAATCACGAACCATTTCAGGGTAAGGATGTGGGCCGGCAACAGTACCAATAATATAGAACGTATTATCAACATTGGTCACCCAATCGCGCAGTGCTTCATTAAGCGCATCTTTTAAGGTCCGCGAGCCAGATTCAACTGGCACCACTTCAGCACCTAATAGTTTCATCCGGTATACATTCTGAGCCTGACGTTTTACATCTGCTGCGCCCATATAAACTACGCATTCCATTCCTAAACGAGCAGCAACTGTTGCAGTAGCGACACCATGTTGACCGGCACCTGTTTCAGCAATGATGCGTGTTTTACCCATCCGTTTAGCTAATAAGGCTTGGCCAATAGTGTTATTAACTTTATGCGCGCCGGTATGGTTCAAATCTTCCCGTTTAAGGTAGATTTGAGCACCACCCATTTTTTTGGTCCAGTTTTCTGCCAAGTAGATTGGTGATGGTCGACCAACAAAATCAGCTAAATCTTTATCCATCTCAGCTTGAAAATCAGCATCAGTTTTATAATGGTTATAAGCTTCTTCCAAAGCGTATATCGCTTCCATCAATGTTTCACCAACAAAACGCCCACCATAAGGACCGAAATGGCCGTCATCGTCAGGGTATGTATCATAATATTCTTTGTCTACTTGCTTAACCATTAGCTACCTCTTGCATGAAAGCGCTTATTTTTTGATGATCTTTGATTCCCTTTGACTGTTCAACACCACCACTGACGTCGACTGCATAGGGTTGCACTTGTTTTATTGCTTGTGCCACGTTATCTACATTTAAACCACCGGCTAGAACAAGCGGTTTATTTATTTGTTTAATTAATGACCAATCAAACACTTGGCCAGTCCCTCCTGGAACACCTGCTTGGTAACTATCTAACAACAATGCAGATGCAGAGGAATAGCGATCAGCAATGGCCACTAAATCAACATCGTCACGCATTCTGATTGCTTTTAAATATGTTTTACCAAACTGTTCACAATAATCAGCTGTTTCATCACCATGAAATTGCAAAACATCTATGGGTAATGCATCAATACATTCCTGAACATATCCTACTTCCGCGTTAACAAATAACGCCACAACATCAAAAAAAGGCGGTAAATCAGCAATAATTTGTTTTGCTTGCGGGATGGAAACAGCTCTTGGACTATCAGCGTAAAACACTAAACCCAAAGCATCGGCACCATTTTCAATTGCAATTTCAGCATCTTGGCGTCGAGTTATGCCACAAATTTTTACACGTGTTCTCATTCAGTATAATCAAAGATAATAATTCAACTTGATACTCTACCAGAGCACAGGAAAAGCTGACACAGTTGGCAGTGAATATTGTTCAGGATACTGCACATCAACAAAATACAAACCCTGTGGTGGAGACGTTACTCCTGCTTGAGATCTATCTTTGCTTTCTAATACTTGCTTGGCCCAATCAACAGGTTCCTTACCTTCACCAATAGCCACTAATACACCCACAATATTCCTCACCATATGGTGTAAGAACGATTGAGCAACCACATCAATAGCAATACAATCATCTCGTCGAGTAATTGTAATTGACTCCATCGTCTTCACCGTATTTTGTGACTGACAATCTTTAGCTCTAAATGCTGAAAAGTCATGATGACCAACTAAATGGTTTGCAGCAGCTTGCATCAGCTGTTCATCTAAAGGTTTAAAGTACCACCACATACGATTATCGTGCACAGCCGAACGACTAGTTCGATTCAATAATAAATAGCGATAGCTACGTTTGACAGCAGAAAATCGAGCACTAAAATCATCGTCAACAGGTCTTGCCCAAACGACATTAATATCTTTCGGTAAGTTCGTATTTAAGCCTAAGATCCAATTACGTTCAGCACGCTCATTAGGACTATCAAAATGTACTACTTGGCTCAGTGCATGGACTCCGCTGTCCGTTCGACCTGCAGCAACAACTCTTACCTTATGATTTGCGACAGTCGTTAATGCCTTTTCTAAACAACCTTGAACTGTTCGCTGGTTCGGTTGTACTTGCCAACCTGAAAAATGGGTACCATCATATTCAACCCCTAAAGCTACGCGCACCCATACTCCTCACTACGATAAATCATTTAATAAACTTTGCGCTCGACCTTTCTGTTCATCACTACCTTCGTTCAGAACTTCATCAAGAATACTTTTAGCACCTTCTGGATCACCCATATCAATATAGGCTGATGCTAAATCTAATTTAGTTTCAGCTTCATCAATTTCATCGAAATCACCTAAATCAAACTCAATATCACTATTTTCATCAGTTGATTCGATTTCTACCTCAGGAATAAAGTCTAGAGATTGCTCTCCTAATTCTTGAGCTGCCTGTTCTAAATCAGAATCTGAAATCATCGCCAATGACTCATCTTCCAATGGTTCATCAATACTCAATTCAGTTTCAACAGCTGAAATATCTAATGATTGCTCCGCTGGGACATCAAACTCTACTGATAAATCATTCGTGGCTTGTTCAAAGCCAGGTTCTGTTGCTTCATCCATTGACGGTGCGCCAATATCTAATGTCAGAGGAGCATCAAAGTCCTTGCTAACATCATTATCAAGCTTATCGCTGCTGTCCAAATCAAAGTTGGTATCAAAAGCCATTAAGTCATCATCACGAGTCGGCTCAACGACAGGTTCTGACACGTCATTATCCGTTTTAAAGTCGTCGAGATTAAACTCTAAATGGTCCGGCTCTTCAGCAGTTTCTAGCTCAGCTTGCTGAGTTAATCCTTCAGCACCCGTAATTGGTTCTTCACTAGCAATGTCTGTCGATTCAAGCGTGTCTTCAAGCTGACTATCTTGTAGCGTTATGAATAGGTCATGTTCAGGTGCTAATTCATGGCCCCACTCTGCAACCTCATCCCACTCAGAACTGGCACTATCAATCGACGATTGCTCGACTAATGCAATATATTCAGCAACTTGTTGTTGTTTATATAAAACAAACAATGTTTTTAGAACGACACTACGGTTATTTGGCTCGAGTAAAGCAGCCTGCTCTAATGCTGTTTTTGCTTGTACATAATCAGCATAACCAACAAACATATCAGCTTGATTAATAAAGTCTGCTACCGTTTTTTCCGGCTGCTTAGCACTCACTAAATCTGAGTCATCTTCAGCATCATTATTTAGAACCGAGACAGCTGGCTGTGTAGCAACGTCATCATCTGATTCAATTTTTTCAACAGCTTCATCCCAGCTTACTGCCGGTCTATTTCGATGACGGATCACTAGCCAGATGAGTAACAATATTAATAGACTACCCAGCAGGGCAGTCATTTTATTTTGAGTAACATAGGCTTTAATTTGATTGACAATGCCATTAATTTGTTCATCTTCAACCATCATGGAAATATCAATATTATCCATCACATCTGAAATAACGGACTGTTCAGCTTCTATAGATGGAGTATCTTCAGTCAAGCTCGAATCAATAACTGCCTGCTCTGTTACGACGGTTTCAGAGTCACTATTTACAGGTAAGTCATCAGCTGCAATCGATTCTTCCAATTCAGTATCTAATGATTCACTTGCTATTGCAGCTGATGCAACATCATCACTCTGCTGAATTAAAGCTAATGCTTCATCAATAATAGCTTCGGCATTTTCAGCAACCGAGGCATCGCCTTGTTGCTCTTGATGTAACAAATGTTGTAGGCGGGCAAGATCTGGATCTTTTAAAGCAATAATTCGTCGCAGTGTTTCCAACTGCTCTTCCATTGCCATCATTCGCTCTTTAAAATCAATATTTTCTTGAGCTTGAGCTTCGATTGTTTCTTGAGCGAACGTTAACTGTTCACTCAATTTGCTAATATCGCTATCACCTTGCAAAGAATGATTTTCATCATTTAATGAAGTTTCATCTGAAGGAACCAATAACTTCAATCGCGCATTATCATCATTAATAATAGCGTCAGCATCTGTTATATCAGCTACAACTTGTTCAGTAGTTGTTGATACTTGCTCTTCAGTCGTCACGTTTAGATCAGCTGCTGGTTGTGAGACGGGCTGTTGGACTTTATTTCTATTTTTCCATAGGTCATTCTGCTCAGATACGCCAGCCGTGGCTTGTGCTTTATTTAAGCTGTTAATAGTATCTAAGCTTGGAATATCTAATGTATGGCCTGCTTTTAGGCCATTGATATTATTACGATGAAACGCTGTCGGATTTTGCTTTAATAAAGCCATCATCATTTGGTTAACAGATAATGATTTCTCGGGACGTGTTTTAATCGCGATGTTCCACAGCGTATCCGTTTTATCAGTTGGGCCGTATTGCGTAGCTGAAAACACCTCAGCCTCATCATATTGATAAGATGTTGTTTTAGCTACCGGCTTTACATCAATAGCCGTTTTTTTAGCTACAACTGTTTTTGCTGGTGCTTTGAAGCGAACATTTTTCGGCGGATCTAATAACACCGTATATTCACGAATTAATCGACCTTGACCAGTGGTCGCGATTATCAAGAAGTCTAATAGTGGTTCTTTAACAGCCTGATCTGATTGAACAGTAATACGGGTCACCCCATTAACCTGCACAACATCAAACTGTAGCTGAGATAAAATGTGGGTTCGTTCTAGCCCCGCTTTATCAAACTCTTTATTTGACGCTAATTTCACTTGCAAGGAATCGGCTTCACCGGCACGTAATGTTGTAACAGCAATCTCAGCTTTAAACGGTTCGTTTAATGCCGATTGCAGATCCATTTTACCTAAACCAAATGCATGAGATGCAAAAGGGGTTAACAATCCTAACGCACTTGCAACAGCCAAACTGGCAAATGTTTTGTTCCTCATGACTCCCCCCTCCCTTTCATCTATCCGTAAACTTTATAGGTATTTATCAACCAAAACTTCAGCAATCTGAACACTATTTAACGCCGCGCCTTTACGTACATTATCTGCAACTACCCATAAATTCAAACCATTAGGATGAGAAATATCTTCTCTTATACGACCAACATAGACCGGATCCGAGCCTGACGCATCGGAAACAGCAGTTGGATAACCGCCATCTTCATGTTCATCGATGACAACGATACCTTCAAATTCTGATAATAATTTACGTGCAGCTGCAGCAGTTAGTTTCTCTTTTGTTTCAATATGCAATGCTTCGGAGTGACCATAAAAAACAGGTACACGAACGGCAGTTGGGTTAACCAAAATACTGTCATCGCCCATGATTTTTTTTGTTTCCCAGACCATTTTCATTTCTTCTTTGGTATAGCCATTGTCTTCAAACACATCAATCTGTGGCAATACATTAAATGAAATTTGCTTTGGATATACTTTAGTTTCAACCGAACGGCCATTTAATAATGCGGCAGTTTGTTTTGCAAGTTCATCCAACGCAGGTTTACCAGTGCCTGATACCGCTTGATAAGTACAAACATTCACCCGAATAAGACCAACCGCATCATAGATTGGCTTTAAAGCAACGACCATTTGTATAGTAGAGCAGTTTGGGTTGGCAATGATACCGCGTTTTGTATAATCGGCAATGGCTTCAGGGTTGACTTCAGGAACGACTAGCGGAATATCATCGTCATAGCGGAATGCTGATGTATTATCGATAACTACACAGCCAGCCTCTGCAGCGATAGGTGCATACACGGTTGAAACGCTAGCGCCAGGTGAAAAAAGCCCTACTTGTACCTTTGAAAAGTCAAAAGTTGCCAAGTCTTCAACAATAATTGATTTATTACCGTAACTAACCGTGCTACCTGCTGAACGTTCACTGGCTAATGCATATATCTTGCCCACTGGAAATTTGCGTTCGTGCAATATTTCCAACATTGTTTCACCAACCGCTCCGGTTGCGCCAACTACGGCAACATCAACTTTTTTACTCACAATTCACCTAATCTTTAAATATTTAGTTAATTATAGCGCTGCAACGACTGCATCGCCCATTTCTGCTGTGCCGATCTTGGTCATTCCTTCCGAATAAATATCCGCTGTACGGAAATTTTGATCTAAAACGGTACTCACCGCTTTTTCAATTCGGTCGGCCATTTCAGCTTGATCTAAGGTATAGCGTAGCATCATCGCAACAGATAAGATGGTTGCTAATGGGTTGGCTATATTTTGACCGGCGATATCAGGTGCTGAACCGTGAATTGGTTCATACATGCCCTTACCGTTTTCATCTAAAGAAGCCGATGGCAACATGCCGATTGACCCAGTCAACATTGACGCACAGTCAGACAAGATATCACCGAACATATTTGTCGTTACCATAACATCAAATTGCTTCGGTGCTCGAACCAACTGCATAGCCGCATTATCAACATACATATGGCTTAATTCGACATCACTGTAATCGTTGGACAAGCTAGTCATCGTTTCACGCCATAACTCGGTGCATTCTAAAACGTTGGCTTTATCAACTGAACACAAGCGACCTTGACGTTTTTGAGCAATATCAAAGGCAACTTTACCAATACGATTAACTTCACTCTCACGGTAAACTAAGGTATTGAAACCTTCTTTTTCGCCATTTTCTAAGGTACGTACACCACGTGGCTGACCGAAATAAATTCCACCTGTCAGCTCGCGAACAATCATTAAATCAAGCCCGGCAACGACTTCTTTTTTCAATGTAGACGCATCTGCAAGTTGTGGGTATAAAATCGCTGGCCGTAGGTTTGCAAACAAATTTAATGCTGAGCGAATGCCTAATAGACCTTTTTCAGGTCGAACGCTGATATCTAATGATTCCCACTTATAGCCACCCACAGCACCCAATAGAATACCATCTGCTTGTCGTGAAATTCTCAAGGTTTCTTCAGGTAATGGTGTACCGGTTTCGTCGTAGGCAGCACCACCGATCAAGCCATACTCTAACTCTATCTTTAAACCATCTTGTTTTAATCTTTCCAAGATCTTAACGGCTTCTGCAACAATCTCTGGACCAATGCCGTCACCGGCTAATACTGCAATTTTTTTTGTCATTATTTCTTTAATTCACTATTTATTTTGGAAATGGCATACGTTTTATGAAAACAACCAAGGAGCTTGCTGTTTTCGTTGATGCTCATACGCTTGAATATCATCAGTATGTTGAAGAGTCAGGCTAATATCATCTAAGCCATTCAACAAACTATGCTTTTTAAATTCATCCACATCAAATGAAATTTTCTCGCCATCAGCCAACTCGATGGTTTGCTCAGACAAGTCTACAGTTAACGTATAACCTGGCGTCGACAGGACACTTTCAAATAAGCTATCAATGATCACCTCATCTAATTTAATCGCCAAAATACCATTTTTACTGGTGTTATTGAAGAAAATATCTGCAAAACTCGACGCAATAACAACTCGAATACCAAAGTCATCTAAAGCCCAGACGGCATGTTCACGGCTAGAGCCACAACCAAAGTTTTCTCGTGCCAGTAAGATAGAGCCGCCTTGGTAGCGCTCATGGTTTAATACAAATTCTGTATTTAAAGGTCGGCCTGAACAATCTTGGCCCGGTTCGCCAAGGTCAAGGTAACGCCACTCATCAAACAAATTAGGGCCAAAGCCGCTACGCTGAATTGATTTAAGAAATTGTTTAGGAATAATAGCATCGGTATCAACATTAGGACGATCTAACGGAATAACAATGCCTTGTTCAACTGTAAATGCTTGCATTAGGTGTACTTCACTTTAAAACTAAAATTTATTTTTGTTTATGATTAAAAATCAAATAAAAACTAACAGGAACCGTATAACCGATAGATGGTAGCTTTGCTAAATCGCGTAATTTATTAATACCGGCGACTAAAGAAAAATCATCGGCCCGAACCAGTATCGGCTGACTACTCACAACTGATATTTTCGCACCAACCAGACGTGTGACAATGAGATCTAATGAAACGGGTTGTTTGAAACCATGTAAATCTAACTCGGCATCAATGATCATTGCAGCACTGGCACCTTCTGCAATCGCATCTACTTTTTCTAAATCTATCGTGGCCGTTAAATTGGCGGTAGCAAATTGTTCAATCTCAAACAAGTGCGTTTTCATCCGTTCATTACGTATCTCAATATTGGTATCAACACTAGCTAAGTCAATAGCTAGATAAAATTGACCTTGCTCGGTCAACTGACCTTGAATATCAGTAAATTTATGAACTTCAGCCACATGAGATTTCTTAATAGAAATAAAGTTTAATTGTGACTGAGATGGGTTTAATTGCCATTCGCTAGCATTGCTGACAGTTACAAAACTTGATGTAATTAAAACAGCTGTACTAAGTAACAGGCTAAGTTTATTTTTTTTCATTCTATCTCCATTAATTGATGATGGTTATTTCACCTTCGATGGCATCATACTCTTTGGTCAACTCATCAACTGATTTGGTAACCTCATCAATAATTGATGATTTTAAAACAATAATTTCAACACGACGATTACGAGCACGATTTTCAGCCGTATCATTTGGTGCTAATGGCTTAGTATCGGCATAACCTTCTAAAACAAAACGTTCCGGTGGCATTTGATGATACCTAAGCAACTCATGAACAACCGATGTAGCTCGTGATGTTGATAATTCCCAGTTGGACCGATATCTCGGTGTATTAATAGGTATATCATCAGTATAACCAGCAACGGCAATTTGACCATTAGTTTTCACTAAAACATCATGAATTTTTTGTAAAATTGGTACAAAAGCATTATTCAGCCGTGCATCACCCGATGGAAAAGAGCCTTTCTCACGAATACGAATCACGATGCGATTTAACTGGCTTTCAACATCAATTAAACCTTCCTCGATTTCACCTTCTAATGCTTCTTTAAATTTCTCAACTTCTTCGGCAATTTCTTTTTGTTGCTCTTTAGCTACATCTTCAGCATCCATTTTCACTTTCAATGCATCACGAGTTTCATCAATCGTATCCTGACGCACTTCTTTTAAGGGTGTAGGTCTTGGATCACCAGGGCTAAACTCTTGGGCAATTATACTGGTACCTTTAGGGATTTCATTAGCAGCTACTTCTCGTTGCACACCAAACGCATCTTCTAATGACTTAACTACCATTTTGTACTTTAATGCATCCATTTCAGCAAACGATAATAACAATACAAAAAAGCACATCAATAATGACATTAAGTCTGCAAATGTCCCCATATAGGCAGGCAAGCCTTCCGGGGGGCAATCACAATCATGTTCTTCTACTTCTTCACTCATTTATATCACTCCGTGTAAGCCGCTTGTCTTATGCTGCTTCAGCAGCTTCTCCGCCGCTTTCACGTTTCGATTGTGGTAAGAAGTTTTTCAATAACTCTTCCAGCACTTTTGGATTTTGACCGTCTTGAATACCTAAAACACTTTCGATAATAATAACTTTATTCATTTGCTCTTCGGTGCTTCTTAAGGCCAATTTATCACTCACTGGTAAAGCAAACATATTGGCTAGCATGGCACCATACAATGTCGTCAATAATGCGACGGCCATCGCTGGACCAATTGATTTTGGATCCGACATATTGGATAACATTTGTACCAAACCAACCAGTGTTCCGATCATCCCCATAGCAGGACCAGCATCACCAATCTGCTTAAATATATCTTGGCCAATTTTATGGCGACTTACGGTTTCATTCATTTCAGTTGTTAACGCTTTTCTAACAACAGTCGGTTCATGGCCATCAACCAGCATACTGATACCTTTTGCTAATACTGGATTATTAATTTCTTGACCTTCCAGTGCTAACAAGCCTTCTTTACGCGCAATGCCAGCAAGCTCTACGACAATAGCAATTAACTCATCGGGTTCTTCTGCTTTATACAAAAAGGCTTTAAGTGCTGTTTTTATTGAACCAATAAATTGAGCAAGTGTGAACCGCATCATCACCACTGCAAGCGAGCCACCTAAAACAATAATCAAGGAAGGTATATTGACAAAAACCATTGCCCCTGAGCCCATTGCAATGGTGCCAATAATTAGTCCCCAAGCAAGTAACAATCCTATTAATGTAGCTAAATCCACTCAAACAACCCTCAGTTGACGCCAAAGCAGGTACGACGAATACCCATATATAAATACTGAACTTGAGTAATTCTACCCAATGCTGACTAAAAAATCTGTAAATCTATTCATCAAAACATACTTTTAGCTGTTTTTTCTTGTTATACATAAAAATTGCCGGTAATAACAGGACCATAAGCACAAATGCTAGCATTAATAATGGCCATAAAACAGGAGAGTTCCACTGTTGCTGACTCCTTTGACGCTGGTCGTTATCCACCCGACGATATTTCAAGGTATTATTGGCCATTAAATTTGGCTTCACATTTTTATTCCAAGCATGATAAAGCGAAAATTGCTTGGGGTGATAGCCCCACACCCATGGTGACTCCTGACGAAGAATAACCATCATTTGTTCAATAATCTGTAATCGTGCCACGGAATTATCCATCACTCGCATTTGTTCGAATAAAGCATCAAAGTGCTCATTGTTATAATTAGCGGCATTCTCTCCACTTGTAGACACCTTGCCATTGGGTCCATATAGCAAAAACAGAAAGTTTTCCGGGTCAGGATAATCAGCATTCCAACCCCATTGAAAAATTTGTGCCTGCCCCTGCCTCATTTTCTCTTGAAATCGGTTGTAATCGGTATTTCTAATCACCAGTTGAATATTGAGTTTTTGAAACTGTTTACGCATCCAGTCAAAATTTGCCTTTGCATCTGGTCCACTCGCTGGTACATCGAAATTTAAAATCAATGGTTCGCCAGTCTGTTGCGATCGACCATCGGGATAACCTGCTTCCGTTAATAACTGTTTTGCATAATCAAGTGATAGCCGCTGTGCTGCACCATTTCGCCACTGATAAACATAAGGGTTCATACCTTGTTGTCCATCTAAATGGCCAAAAATACCCGGTGGAATCGGTCCTTGAGCAGCAATGCCGCGACCATTAGCAAAAATTGAAATATATTCTTCATAGTCTATGGCAATTGATATTGCTTGCCGTAGTTTTTTTGCTTGCTCTGTATAACCACCGACAACCTCATCCAACATATTAAAACCAATATAAGAAGTTGATGTGGCAATCGCGGTGCGCAATTCGATATTTTTGTCCGCCATCGATGCACTTAACCCAAATTCGCCACTAGAAGCAACTTGAATGGCTTGATCAAAACTATCTGAATTGATACCACTTACATCGTAATAGCCCTGTAAAAATTTATTCCAATAAGATGTATTCTCCTTTTCTAAAGAAAATACAATTTTGTCTATAAAAGGGATAGCTAAGCCAGCATCAACTAATAAACCATTACTGTCATCAATAGCTTCGCCTTCTGAAGGATAACGTTCACCGTGGAAATTTGGGTTTCTTTCCAGCACCATTTGTCGGTTAGGATCATTTTTGGTCAGATAATAAGGGCCGGTACCGACGGGGTACCAATCTAATGAGATATTTTTATCTTGTAAGCCTTGTTGCTGATAAAACATGTCCGCTTCCCAAGGCATAGGTGCAAAAAATGGCATGGCTAGCCAATAATTCAACTGCGGGTACTTGCCTTTTACTTTTATTTGATAACGATACCGATCAATAAGCTTTACTCCATCAATATCAAACAGAGTTAAATCAATTTCGTCGGTTATTTTATTTTGCTGTTGTAGTTTCTCGGCAAATTGTTTTAAACCAACGATGTGCTCTGCCATCAAACTCAATATTGGTGAATGAATTTCAGGATGCGCTAATCGTTTTATTTGATAGATATAGTCTGCAGCCGTTAACTCTCGACTTGCCGTTAATTCAAAATCGGCTAAGGTATTAATTTTAGCTAAATCAGCTTTGTTCAAAGCATGGTATTGAAAGGCACCGTTTTCTTGTCTGACAAAGGCCGGGTGTGGTTGAAAGTTTATGCCTGGTTTAATGTTTATTTCGTAAATACTGTAGGCAATAGAGTCAGCAACAGCATTGTTTGGAAGTTCATTATCTTGGCCATCAAGATAACGTACTTCCGGTAGTTGTACTGCAGTTAATGGAATCAGGCTATAAGGTCTATTTAAGTAGTGATACTGTAGTGGTGGCTCATAGATTTGGCCGGTAAATTGAACTTCATTAGAACTATATGACCGAGCAGGATCTAAATGCTTAGGACGTAAAGAAAACGATGAATACAAAACAGTTTGCTCATCAGCCTGTTCACTATATGGTGAATTTATAGCACTTGGCTCACAACCAGCTAGTCCGACTAAGACTAGACAAAAAACAACAAGATGGCGCATAGTTTTCCTAGAGAATTCATACTGTGCAGATGATTATAGCTACAATTGGCGTTGTATGCCCTTCCAGTATTTGCTCAAATCAGGTATTTTACTGTGCTTATTTTGTTATTTTAGGAGACATTCATGGGATTTTTACAAGGCAAACGCGTTTTAATTGTAGGTATTGCCAGCCCTCGCTCAATTGCTTCAGGCATAGCACTCGCCATGGCGCGTGAAGGTGCTGAAATTGCCTTTACTTACCAAACAGAGAAATTAAAATCACGTGTTGAAAAAATTGCCATCGAATGTGGTGCTGATCCTGCATTACTATTCCCATGTGACGTCGCAGATGATGAACAAATCAACGCAGTATTTGAACAACTATCACAACATTGGGATAGCTTAGATACCATCATTCATTCTGTTGGTTTCGCGCCTCGTGAGCAGCTACAAGGTAGTTATGTAGATAGTGTTACTCGTGAAGGTTTCGCCATCGCACATGATATTAGTGCATATAGCTTTGCTGCATTAGCAAAAGCAGGTAAGTCAATGATGGCTGGACGTAATGGTTCATTACTGACATTAAGTTACCTAGGTGCTGAACGAGCAATTGAAAACTACAATGTTATGGGCGTTGCCAAAGCAAGCTTAGAGGCCAATGTTCGTTATATGGCCTACTCATTAGGTGAAGAAGGTACTCGAGTGAATGCTATTTCTGCGGGTGCTATCAAAACACTAGCCTCAGCTGGCATTGGTAACTTTGGAAAAATGCTGGCTTACGGTGAACGCAACTCACCATTACGTCGTAATGTAACGATTGAAGAAGTCGGTAACGTGGCTGCATTTATGTGCTCAGACCTAGCATCAGGTATCACTGGTGAAATCACCTATGTTGATGCTGGTTATAACATCGTAGGTATTGGCGATAAATAAATCAACCAGGCAAAAGCAGAGCTTTTGTACTCTGCTTTTGTCTACAATTATAGCCATACAACATCGCTGTAATTGTTAATACTCCAGACATAAAAAAGGCGCTTTACGCGCCTTTTTTATTGCTTAAGGTTTTAGTTAATTAAGCTTTTGGTTAAATACTTCAATATTTGCATCAGCTTTTAGACTATCAATGAAAGATTTAAACTCACTATCACCAATTACTCGTGATAAATTTTCTTGTAAGCCATCACGCTCTTCAGCTGCTATATCCTCAATATTACCCTTTTGTACCGCTGAGACCTTAATAACAATATAGTTGCCGTTAGTCGCTGTAAAACCAGCGTACTGTGCAACACTAGTCGTAGGCTTAGCCACAGAGAAAGCTTGTTCTAAAATCTGTGCGCTCACACCTTCGGTATTACGTTTAAACGACTCAGTTTGATGCCAGTTATTATCAGTAAATAAACTACTTGCATCACTCCCTGATTTTAATTGACTCAAGATAGACTCTCCTTGCTCGGCAGCTTTCGCACTTGCTTGCTCAAACCGCATTGATTCTTCAATAGCAGGAGCCATTGATTCATAAGGCAAGTAACTTGATTCAATATGTTGTTTCTTGTGAACAACAACTAAATGTGATTTTGACACTTCAATCACAGCACTATTTAAATCATTTGCTAATACGTCTTCACTGAATGCCGCCGCAACAACTTTTTTGCTGGCTAGGATACCGCTACCGGAACCATCACGGGTAATCGCTGCAGCCGTTTTAATTTCCATCACCAACTCTTCAGCAGCAACATCAAGGCTTTCTGGATTTTCGTAGCTTAAGTCAGCTAATTGCTCCGCTTGCTCATAAAACAACTGTTCCGCTTGTTGATAACGATACAAATCGACCAATTCATCACGTGCTTCAGCGAAAGACTTTCCTTCAGAAGATTGCGTCGCCGTTAACTTGATTAAGTGATAACCAAACTCTGTTTTAAATGGCGTACTGATATCACCTTCATTTAGTAACGCAAATGCAGATTTTTCAAACTCAGCATCCATAACTCCACGCTGGAAGAAACCTAAATCACCACCGTTCTGGGCTGAACCGCTATCTTGTGATAATGCTCCGGCTAATTCAGCAAAAGATTCCCCATTGTCTAAACGTGTCTTAATTGATTCAATTGCTGTTAAAGCAGCTTCATCATCGCCTTCAATCAATATATGACTAACCCGACGCTGTTCAGGACCAACAAACTGGTCTTTGTTGTCGTTATAAAACTGCTCTAAAGCTTGCTCATCAATTTCGACAGCAGCTTTAAGTCCATCAATCGATAATTCAATGTAATCAACAACCACTCGTTCAGGAGCTAAATAATTTTCTCGATTGGCATCAAAATAGTCTTTTACGAGTTGCTCATCGATATTAATTTCAGCTAGCTGATCTTGGGCAGAAACAACACCGTAAGCGACATCCCTAGATTGTTTTTCCAGGCTCAAAATACTATTTAATCCAGACTCTGTGACTACAGCAGTTTGTTGAATATTATTCATCAACTCTTGACTCAGCATATCGTTACGAAGTTCAGCTTCGTAACTAGCAGGACTGAAACCAACTCTAGCCAGAACTAAACCGTAATATTCACTATCAAATACCCCGTTTTTCTGGAATGCAGGTGTTGATTGAATGATGTTAGATAAAGTAGCGTCACTTATATATTGACCAAGACTATAACTAGAACTTAGTAATAACTTTTGTTCAATTAAACCATTAAGAACATTCGCTTTAACCTCTGCATTATCAAAAAGCTCAGGATCGAACTCTTCTCCTAAGACAGAACGCATCCGATCTCGATACTGCTGCATCGCTTGTTTAAGCTCTGCTTGAGTTATAGGCTCATCATTAATCGTAGCAACAGAGATTTCTGCTGGGCCGCCTATATAAGAATTAATTCCCCAAAGTGCAAAAGGAATACTAATTAAACCGACAATAAACCAAGCTAGCCAACCCTGAGCTCGTTCACGTATGAAATGCAACATAGAAGAGAACCTTCAAGAAAAATGTTGATAAATTTAGCATAAAAATTATGCAAAAAAAAAGGCGCAATAAATGCGCCTTTTCTATGTTTTTGGCGGAGCGGACGGGACTCGAACCCGCGACCTCCGGCGTGACAGGCCAGCATTCTAACCAGCTGAACTACCGCTCCTAATTCTCTTGGTGGGTGCTGAGGGGATCGAACCCC
>MAAB01029444.1_pt1 | contig 98715 bp, 75 predicted proteins | sample 1115991 | NCBI WGS metagenome assembly MAAB01 (sample SAMN04961124, study PRJNA320927) | seawater metagenome | isolation source: sample BD02T18 sea water enriched with oil for 18 days | place: USA:Gulf of Mexico | collected 2013-07-27
CTGAATATAAAAAACAGCAAAATAAAAAATCACGTGAGCGAGATAAACTTCGTAAAGCAAAATCAAAAGTGCCAGTAGATAAATCTGAAATTATTGAAGTTACTAACTTAAATAATAATCGATTGCCATGGGTACTAACAATACTGAGTTGGATTAGCTTTATTTGTTTGTTTTTATATAACTAAACTACTTTCAAACGTATACCCAAGCCACTTCAAATGAATAACCTGAGTACAAGTACATCAAATAATAATTGAAAATAATTTTAATTTGGTTATCCATTGGTCGCTAAAATACAAAAAAGCCACCTGAAGAGATATTCAAACTATTGCTAAGAGGCTGATTTATTAATAATTGCTCTGAGTGTCAATACTCGAAATTGGGACTTCAAATTCCTCTGTTGTTCATCTAAAGCCCAAACAAATAAAAATAACAGAGAATAACATTACGTATTGATTCTTATGGCTTTATTATTGTAAACAACTCGATTTACAATATAGTCAGAAATAAATAAGATTGGTTATCATGGGGGGATTGCTCCTTTTTATATTCTGTTTTTTATAGTACAGTGGATAAATGAGGCAATTTATATTTCTTTTACCTAGTGTGAATAAGTTCATTGTTTGATAGCGCTATAAACAATTAAATAAGTTATGTATAAATATGAACCTCATTGTTAGTGCTTAAGTTTTCTACTTTAGCTCTTACGAATAAAGGCAAAACTGTAGTAATGCAGTGACGCAAAACCAGTGCCCTTGAGTTATTAAGGGTCGAACGGTTACCTATAGGAGTTGAGTTATAACGAAGCCATGCGATTAATTCTATAAGTACTTCATATAACTCAGCACCATTTTTTAATAATCTCGTCGTTTGAGATTTGATGGAGCTATTAATATGAGAATTAAATACTTAGCTATTCTTGTTACTTCAATTTTATCAACTGAAGTACTTGCTGCCCCTGCGGAACCTTCTGAGTCGAAAATGTATGGCCAAGCAGCGCCTTTTAATATTGACCAACTTCCCCAAAGTAAATTGAAATCACGGCTAAAAGCTTTGCCTATACCTGCTCAAGAACGCGCAGTTAAATGGTTAAATAGTTTTAGCTTTCCCGTTAATGATATTGCCAACATTAATGTTGATAAACATGGTGGTGTCTTTTACGAGGATACCAAACTTCCTGAGCAAATCACTCAGGCTGCTTTGGAGGCCGACCCTTCACAAGCCGGTATAAATCCTACAGATGCATTTAGTTTGCATAGTAAACCTGGTGCAGGAAATGTTGTTTATGTGAATTTGGTTGGTTTTAATTTCTCAGGAACAGCATGGAACGCCTATACGGGCGTGAGTAATTACCAAGCAAAACCTTATGATACGGATGGGAATAGTTCCAGTTTTTCTACTTCAGAGCTTATGGCTATTGGTGAAATTTGGCATCGTATAGCTGAAGATTTGGCCCCTTTTGATATTGATGTAACAACTGAAGCGCCGTCTGTCTTTGGACCGAATGTTGGACACATACTGATTACCAGCGGTACAGATGCTAAAGGGGATTTATTACCTCATGGTGATTCATCAGGTGGTATTGCTTATGTAGGCGTATGGGGACGTTCAAACTACCCATACTACCAACCTGCACTTGTTTACTATGACAATCTTGGTTCGGGTTATCCACCTTATGTATCTGAAGCGGCATCACATGAGTTGGGGCATAATTTAGCTTTATCACATGATGGCACAAGTACAGCAGGGTACTATACTGGTCATGGTTCAGGCGCAACATCATGGGCCCCTATTATGGGGGTTGGTTATTACACAAGCGTTACGCAATGGAGTAAAGGAGAATATCCTGATGCTAATAACACCCAAGATGATCTCAGTATTATTCAGAGTAAATTAACATATCGAAATGATGATCATGGTAATAGCGCCATTTCGTCTACCGCTTTATTCGTGGATAGTGAAGGGTTTATAGCAAGTAGTAATCCTGAGTTTGACCCACTAAATGTTAGAAAGGATAATAAAGGTGTAATTGAAACCGATACTGACATAGACGTTTTCCATTTTGACACCGCTTCTGGAGATATAAGTTTATTTATCAAACCAGCTTGGGATGCATATACTCGTTCTAGTTTACGAGGAGCTAACCTTGATATTAAAGCAACATTGTCCGATGACTTTGGTACAGTAATTGTTGCTGACGTATTGAATGAGACTGATGCTGTTATCTCTGCTAATGTGAGTGCAGGACATTATTATCTAACTGTTACTGGTGTGGGTAATGCTTCAACGCCTTATTCAAATTATGGCAGTTTAAGTCAATATTACATATCAGGATCCATTGTGCCCACAAGTTTTGATACAACACCGCCAACCCCTGATCCAACACTACTTGTTGAATCGACAAGTCGAACAGCTATTGAGTTATTATCGACAGAGTCCGTTGATGATTCGGGCGTTGTTGAATATCAATTCATTTGTAGCGCTGGTGGTTTAGGTTGCATAGCAAGTGATTGGCAAGTTGGAACGAACTATGTTGCTTCCGGTTTGGACAACAATACCAATTACACGTATCAAGTGAAGGCACGAGATACAGCTGGAAATGAAACTAGTTTATCTGATGCTATTATCGTGACTACTGATGCAAACAATTCACCTGTGGCGTTAGATGACAACCAGGTTGTGGTGATTGAAAGTACAGCAACAACGATTGATGTATTGGTCAATGATACTGATTCTGACGGTGATAACTTACTTATTGACAGTTTTTCAGTGCCTGAACACGGAGATGTAATAATTAATGCTAATAAGATTGTTTACACGCCTGACTCAAATTACGCTGGTAATGATAGCTTTAGCTATACAGTAAGTGATGGCTTCGGTGGGTATTCAACAGGCATAGTAAACCTTATTGTCATTGCTAATACAAATACTCCCCCAACGGCTGTAATTTCAGCCACTACTACAAGTGGTACAGGCCCGCTTTTAGTGTCATTTAATGGTGCTAATTCTTTTGATGAAGATGGTTCAATTGCTCTTTATTCATGGGACTTTGGAGACGGTTATACTTCAACGGGTAGCCTTGTTGATTATACCTATACTACTGCTGGTAGTTATGTTGCAGCACTGACGGTGACTGATGATGGAGGTGAGATAAGTTTAGCTACAATTACTATTAACGTCACTGTTCAAGCGACAGTACCTGAAGCTCCTACAGCACTATCAGCAATACTTGTTAAAACAGGTAAAGGTAAAAAGAAAGTGATTAGTAGTGCCGAATTGAATTGGGTTGACAATTCTATCAATGAAAGCAATTTTGTCATCGAACGCTGTTTAGAACAGACCACGGGCAAAGGAAGGAACAGGATCACAACGTGCGATTATAGTGAATATTTAATCGTTGGGGAAGGCGTTAATAATTCTCAAGTTTCAACTGAAAGTGGTTACCTGTATAGAGTGAAAGCGACTAATGAAATTGGGTCTTCAACTTATACAAATGAAGTGTCGATATAAGACTCATTAGATTTGATTATATTACGTCATTAAAGTTAATGTGATCTGATTTTAACGTGAGCAGGGCTGAAATCCCCCCAGTTATATCGGTGTAGAAAAGTTGGGGGCAATTATATAGGTACATGGTTGTTTTGCTGTGTACCTATTTCTTTTGTGTTGTTGAGTGTGCTTTACTGACGTTAGTTACAACTTTGCTAAGGGGTAGCTTTCCCAAGCTATACGAATAGCAGTACTCGGTTTTATACCTTTTTTAACATACCTAGCAACTTCTAAAGCCCTTTCAATTGTGCGAGCGTTTTGGTCTTTAAGGCGTTTATTATTGCAATAGTTAACAAATTCGGTAAGAGTGGATGAGGTGCTTGAAAATTGTTTTGATCTAAAGTGGTGAACATCAATAAACCAGTCTTCAATGCCTAGTTCAGTCCACTTGTTGTTCATTATTTTTAATAACATTAGCTTTGCTCCAACTTTTAAACTTGCCTATATAGTAACCAAGCTGTAACAGTTTAATCGTAAAGATTAGGGACAAAAGCGTATTAAAATGTAATGTACGGCTATATCAGCAAAAGAATAATCTTTTTAAAATTATTCTTTTGCTGACGGTGCTGTGAAAGCAAATAATAAAGTATTACCCAACAAGACAATCGGTTAACCAAGTGCCGATATCATTTAGTTGCTCTGGCAATACACTGTGAGCCATTGGATAGGTTTTCCATTGAGTATTATAGCCTTTATTTGTCATTAACTCGTTTGCCATTTTACCTGCTGACAAAGGGACAACATCATCAAGCTCACCATGGTGTTGTAATACTGGCGTGTTTTTATTGGCAGTACTTAACTGAGTAGGTAATTGATCTTTTATAGGTAAATAACATGATAATGCGATTATTGCTGCTAATGTTTGCTCAAACCTTAAGCCAGTGAATAAACTCATTACACCGCCTTGACTAAATCCTACTAAGACAATGTTACTTGCTTTGATTCCGTTATCAATTTGCTCTTGAATTAAAGCACGCACCAAGCACTCAGATTGAAGAACACCATTCATATCTGCCCGATTATGTAAATCATCATTTTTAATATCGTACCAAGCAGGCATCACAAAACCATTGTTAATGGTGATGGCTTGTTCTGGTGCGTGTGGAAATATAAAACGAATGGCATGATCTTGCGGTAAGTTTAATAGTGGCACTACTGGCGAAAATCCTGCACCTGAATCACCTAAGCCATGTAGCCAGATAACACAAGAAGTAGCAGTTGTTATTGGCTCAATCGTAATGCGATCCAGTAAGTTTTTTAGTTTATGCATCATATCTCTTTGTGTTGAGTGTTCTATTGAGCAGCTAATATACTCTATTTCCTTTAAGATCAGGAAGCATATTGAGGATAAGATGGAAATTCAGAAGCGTACCGAATTTTTTATCAAGGTGCTAACGGGGGAGTTCTGTTCAATCAGTACGTAATAGCGCAGAAAGCAGAACGTTTTTCATAGCCCAAAGACCAGTACAAATAAATACGTTTAGTTCATGTTGATTAACCAGTGCATAATTTTCGCAATTGGAAATATTTGTTTTTGGTTAGCCAGAAACGAAAAAGCCACCTGAATAGTTATCTAAACTATTACTAAGTGGCTGTTTTATTTTACTTAATTTGGTCGGAGTAGCAAGATTCGAACTTGCGACCTCACGTCCCCCAGACGCACGCGCTACCAAGCTGCGCTATACCCCGACTTACAAAACAATATCTAACGTGTTGAATGTAACCTAGGGGGGTTACTGTTAGTCATCTTGATTTACGATGCCTATATTAATGATTTCTTTAGCTAATGCAATGACAATTGTTAGATCTATCAACCAATGGCTATTAACCGACTAACTTATACGCAATTATTCACTTTTTTGGTGCGCTTGCTTACTAAAACGCTTAATAAAATGTACACCATCAATCATTAAGGGGAAATCTTTATTAACGGTGATCGGGGCATCTAATTGACTTGAATAGCTTTGAAAATTACCATTTTGGTCAATAAGAACAGATTTATCCTTATTAAATACCACTAAGCCGTCAGTTGATGTATTAGCAATAACACGATCTTTATTTAATGTAATAAGATCGGAGCCATTACTATAATCTTTATTATTAATATTACAGCCAAGCCAATTTGTCATTAGGGTCGATTGTAAATCCATATGACTTGTTAGTTTGTTAATCATTTTTTTATTTTCATTAGTTTGTGCTGAATTATATGGACTTATCAATAAAGCAGGTTTTGTTGATAATTGAGTGTCTTTTGTTAGGTTACCTATTGAACTGATCCAAATTATGTCCTTTTGCTGTTTATGCTGCTGAGCTAATAATAACGCATTGACGAATAATTCAAACTGGTAGCCGCTATTACTGTTTTTAATATTTTCCTTTGAAGCACTTTTAAAATAAATTAAATGTAGCCCCTGTTTTTTGCTATTGAGTTTATCAGCGAAGACAAGACTTGATATATCCTTAAGGTGATTTTTTTTATCAAACAAAGAAATAAACCAAGACTCGTTATCCTTTTCAATATTAGTTTCTAAATTAGCTTCATCTATCAAGGTAAAAGAACTCGTTAGGTTTTGCTGCTCAATAGCTTGAAATAATAATGGCTTAATTTGTTGCTTTAAAATGTCTTGTTGATAAATGTTCGGCAAAGAGTAGAGTAAGTTAAACCAGGCATCATCAATTGATGCAGGGTCAACATGGTTGTTTAATTGGTAACTGTTACTGCTTGTTCGGTTACTAAAATACCGTAATTGCTGTTCATTTAATTGCTCGTCGGTAATAACCAAAAATACAGACTGTGAAGCGTTGGCTGTATCACACTGCCCATTTTTTAAATGCGGATATTGAGGTATAGCAGTGCTAAAAGACAATGGGCTGGTTTTGCGCTCGATATAATCTTCAACATCAAATAAACCATATTTGGTCAATAACGTTTGTGCTGTTGCAGGATAGGATAAAGGCAATACAGTATCTTGACGCAATATATCGTAGTCTAAATTCGCATCAGCCCAAATGTGGGTTAGATGACTAAAGAAGAAAGATAGCACTAGAGCAAAAATAACAAAACGAGCAAAAATTGTTTTTTGCAATTGTTTCAGATGCTTCCATGCATAATTACTGATAATAAACTGAAAGCCTAATATTACAATTGCAAGCATACCGCTGACGGTATAAAAAATAGCATTTTCTTGAGCTATTTCTTTTATCAAACCAAAAATTTGTGAGCTTGAAGATGCATTTAAATGATAGCCTAAACGGCTATAAATAAAGCCATCAAGTAACAATAGCAATAGTCCAAAAGTAAAGATTAATGAACCACTTGTGCGGATAACCTTGGTATTTGGCCAGATAATTGTTAATGGAAAAAGAAGTAAAACAAAGCTCATAAAAGTTAGAAACGCAATATGACTAACCCAAGTAGTAATAAGATAAATCTGACCTAATATCGTACTCGGTGCTGTTTCACTGAAAAGGTAGTAAGAGGAGAGGGCAACCGCCGCAATAATATTAAAAAAAGTGAACCAATGGCTCCAACTAATCAAATGTAATAGTTTTTTGCTATAGCTTTTTGTATCAAAAGAGACCATTGAACTTTATTCTTCTTATTTTAATGGATAAAAAACTAGTGTGTTTTTTGAATAGATTGATTTAATGCGCGCGTAAAATTGTCTACAATAGCACTTTGTTTATCTGCTGGAATTTTACTAATAACATTAGTTATTGTATTTCCTAAACACATTAACGCTAAATCGGTTGTGGCTGATTCGTTTACAAGCACATCCATTAGTTCTTGGATAATTTTTTCTACACGTTCGTTGGAGTATTTCGATACAATGGGCATAATGACACTTAATTGCTGATGATAGATAGTATTTCGCCAGTTTATCAAATGCCTGAACAATATACTAATATATCCCTTAACATAGACCCCTAATTATGAGTTTAATTATTTCTAATATAGCACTACATTTTATTTCTAAAAAAGAAGAGTCTGGAGACGTTTCAATACGCTTAGGCCCTGAGAACATGGAGGTTGACACTAAAATAACCGCTTTCATTGATGGGTTACATGCTATTTATAATGCCAAAGGAAGTAAAGCTTACGGTAGCTTTTCTACTATGCCAGCCCAAGGGAGTAGTGATGAAAGTGGTGAAACTAGTACAGCACGCTTTGTTGACTTAATGGAAAGTTATCTAGGTGAACGGCAAAGTTTTTACTTATTCAGTACGCAAGCAGCTAATACACTAAAAAATGAAATAGAAAAATATGACCTAGAAGAAAGTGGTTATTTAGTGGTTTGTCATTATGAATATATGGGTGGACGTTATCTTTTAGTTGCCGTTATTCCTGTTTCACAGCATTACAGCGTAGATGGAGAATTAAATATTTCTGCAGATCAACATCTTGATACTAATAAGCTACAACTAGCGGCACGTATCGATTTATTTGATTACCAAAAAAATGCCAGTGGTAACCGCTATATCTCCTTTATTAAAGGTCGAGCTGGACGTAAAGTCTCAGATTTCTTTCTTGACTTTTTAGGCTGCGAAGAAGGTTTGAATGCAAAAGAACAAACGCAAACACTAGTGCAAGCGGTAGAAGATTATGTAGCAGTTAATCAACTTGATGCAGGTGAAAAACAACAAACTCGCAAAGAATTATTGAGTTATTGTAAAGAGCAAAAAGCTAGCTCTCAAGATGTTTCTATGCAAGAAGTAGGGAAGGTTATTGGCCATACTACAACGGATACAGATGGTAATGAGCAAAATTTTTATCAATTTTGTCAGCAACAATCTTATCCTATTGAAGAATCTTTTCCTCATGACCAAGCAGTAGTTAACAAAATAACCAAATATTCGGGTTTTGGTAATGGTATTAGTTTAAGCTTTGAACGTAGCCACTTTGGTCAAGATGTTGTTTATAATCCACATAATGACTCTATTACAATTTTTAAAGTACCACCAAATTTAAAAGATCAACTACACGCTTTATTAGCTACAAATGATACAGACAGTATTGATGATAATTAGTTAATAAAAGTATAAACGAACCAATAAGTGGTAACGCGGCACCAAGGTGTATTTAGTTACCCTGATTAATATCAGTAAGTTAGCTTAAAACTGATGAATTTAAGAATGATGAGATTAACCATGAAAAATGACCAAACAAGCAATAAAAGTACGCTTACTATTACTCGTCCAGATGACTGGCATGTGCATTTACGTGATGGAGATGTATTAAATAACACAGTAAAAGACATTAGTCGCTATTTTGGCCGAGCGATTGTAATGCCAAACTTAATGCCACCAGTAACCAATACAGAACTCGCTAGAAGTTATTATCAGCGTATTATGGAAACAGAGCCAAGCGCTCATTTCAAACCACTAATGGTTCTGTATTTAACAGATACAACAAGTCCAGAAGATATTATTGAAGCAAAAGAGTCTGGTATCGTTTTTGCGGCTAAACTTTATCCTGCTGGGGCTACAACCAATTCTTCTTCAGGTGTTACAGATATTGCAAAAATGGAAGACGTTTTTATCGCGATGCAAAGTGTTGGCATGCCTTTATTGATTCATGGCGAAGTAACCACAAACGACATTGATATTTTTGATCGCGAGCAAGTGTTTATTGACACTATTTTATCACCCTTGGTTGCTAACTATCCTGACTTAAAAATAGTGCTAGAACATATCACTACAAAAAATGCTGTAGATTTTGTTAAAAGTGCAGGTGACAATGTTGCCGCTACTATTACTGTGCATCATTTACTGTTTAACCGTAATCACATGTTAGTTGGCGGCATTCGCCCTCATTATTTCTGCTTACCTATTTTGAAACGCAATATTCACCAACAAGCACTAATTCAAGCCGCGGTCAGCGGAAACGCTAAATTTTTCTTAGGTACAGATTCAGCTCCACATGCAAAACACGCTAAAGAATCAAGTTGTGGCTGTGCTGGCTCTTATACTGCTCATGCAGCAATAGAATTATATGCTGAAGTGTTTGAACAAGAAAATGCATTAGATAAATTAGAAGCATTTGCTAGTTTAAATGGCCCAAAATTTTATCAACTACCGGTAAATACAGATAAAATCACACTAATTAAAAAGGCATGGCAAGTACCAGTAACATTAACTTTTGGCAACGACGTTGTTGTTCCTATTCGAAGTGAAGACAGTATCGCTTGGCAAGTGGAAGACTAGGTTATGAAGTTATTTGTAGATGATCTTACCGTTATTGATTTTTCTTACCTTTGTAAAGACCGCGGTATAGTGGGTGAAAGTTGGATTGTTGATGTGCTGCTTGATGGTTCACTGAATGAACAATCAATGGTGTTGGATTTTGCCATTGTGAAAAAACAAATCAAAGCAATAATTGATGATGCCGTCGATCATAAGTTGTTATTGCCGACACAAGAAAAAGTGTTAACTGTTAAAGATTCAACTCATCACCAAAATCACCTTACTCTCGATTTTTTAAGTCAACGAGCGAGTTATTATTTACAATCTCCTAAGTGTGCTTTTGCTTTAATAGACTGCTTAGAAATTAACATTGCATCGGTTACTGAATACCTAAATGAAATTATTATGGCCGAGCTGCCAAGTAATGTGCAGGGATTAACTTTAACGTTGCGCCCTGAAAATATTGCAGGTGACTATTACCATTATACCCACGGTTTAAAGCTTCATGATGGCAATTGCCAGCGTATAGCACATGGTCATCGATCTAAAATCCAAATTTTTGTAGATGAAATAAAAAGTAGTCAGCTTGAGAAACAATGGTGTAAGCGCTGGCAAGACATATATATTGCAAGCGAAGTCGACAGGGTAGCTAAATCTGAAATTGAACTCTCAGAGAAGGCAATGTTAAATGTTACACCCGATCACCAATATTTTAGTTACACCGCACCGCAAGGTCGATTTGATATCGCAGTTGAAAGCAAAGTTCTTGATGTTGTAGATTGCGACTCAACAGTTGAATTACTTGCTGACTTTATTGCTAGACAATTGCATAAAGAACGACCAAAGAATAATATTAAAGTTATTGGGTATGAAGGTGTTGCTAAAGGGGCTATTGTTAGTGTTTAAAAAATCATTATTATGCAGTGGATTAGCTAGTTTAGCTGTTATATGTTCAAGTTTGTGCTCAAGTTATGTAACGGCAAGCTCCAGCATTGAATTAGCGGGAGAAATAAAGCAGGGCGGTTTAATCGTTGGAAAAACGGACTCAGTAAATAAAGTCACTTTAAATAGTAAACCATTAGCGGTTTCTGACAATGGCGATTATGTATTCGGGTTTTCTCGTGATGACAAGGCTAGTTATAATCTTGTTATAACACAGCCAAGTGGTTCTCAGGCAACAAGAACATTAATCCCTTCAAAGCGTGATTATAAATTACAACGCATTGAAGGCATTAAAAAAAGCATTATGGAACCTAATCCCAAAGCTGTTGCTAGATCACAACAAGATAGCAAGCAAATAAAAACGGCTCGTAAAGTTTCTAGTAATATAACTAGCTTTGCAAATGGCTTTATTCCGCCAATTACAGGCACTATTACTGGTGTTTATGGCAGTCAGCGTATTTATAATGGTGTCCCTAAAAGGCCTCACTTTGGTTTGGACTATGCCGGAAAAATTGGTGACCCTGTTAAAGCTCCTGCTTCAGGTAAAGTATTGCTTTGGGTACCCGACATGTTTTATTCTGGTGGTACGATGATCATTGATCATGGGCAAGGTGTCAGTTCAACCTTTTTACATCTAAGTCATTCATATGTAAAACAAGGTGATATGGTAACACAAGGTGATGTTGTCGCTTCTGTTGGTAATAGCGGTAGGGCTACAGGACCGCATTTAGATTGGCGTATAAATTGGTTTGATGTAAAAATTGATCCCGCATTGGTATTAAAAATTAAAACACGATAAAAATAAAAAACAATATTAAGAAAATAAATAATGGGCTTTAATCGAATTAAAACACTATTTAAACAAGTCGGCTTCAGCCTATGTTTGATATTGCCTGTTCAAAGCCAAGAGTTTTCAGTTGGTTGGGAGCTTTGGTATCCATATCAATTTCATAATGAAAATAATGAACTTACCGGTGTTGATATCGAAGCTTTTAATTTAATTTCCAAAAAAGCTGAAATGTCTATCTCATATGTAGAAATACCTTGGCAACGTCACCTTATGTATATTAAAAGTGGCATGATAGATGTTGCATTTGGTGCTTCTTACACTAAGGAACGTGAACAGACTGCCTATTTTTCAATGCCATACCGTAAAGAGTCAGTTAATTTTTTTGTTAGAAAAGGAACATCTCAATCAATAAAATTAGAGAAATTATCAGATCTCATTAACAGTGAATATCTTATTGGCGTAGAAAACGGCTATTTTTACGGTAAAGAATATAAAAAGTTAAAGACTGTTCCAGGGTTTATTTCTCGAATAAATAGTGTTCTAGATATAGAACAAAATGTAAAAATGCTAATGAAAGGGCATATTGATGGTTTTTTTGCTGATCCTATATCGATGAGATCTTTTGTTAAAAAGTACAAATTTCAACATGAGTTTGAAATACATCCTCTTCCTGTATATCAAGGGGATATCTTTATTATGCTAAGTAAGAAAACGTTCAACGAAGGTGATTTAGCAAAGATCAATCAAGCGATTGTCTCATTACAACAAAGTGGAAAATTGAAAGCGATAATTGATCGTTGGTCTATTTTACATTAGGCGGTACAAGGTGATGAATTTATCTTCCTTAAAGATGAAAATTGACAATGACTTTGTTAATCACTTTGGATAAAAACGCTATCAAATTACCTCAATGGTCATTTAAATACTTTCAACTTGCAATAACCGTATTTTTAGCACGGCGCCCTCTTAAATAAACGTATATTAGACAAATAGTTGAAGAAATATGGTGTAAACCTGATAAAAATCTGATTTTTTTCTGATAACTTTATCTAGAATTTCCCTTACTGTTCCTATCGCAATTTTAAAGTACAGGAGCAGTATCATGCAATTAACCAAAATTTCTTTCAACCCTCAGTATAACGGTGAATATGAATTAATTGCTCGTGTTAGTGATTGCACCTTCTCTACTTCCTACATTGTTGGTTACTCAACCTATATTGGCGGTGTAGACTGCACATCCTGTAGAAATTAAAATTAGAAGAAAACTAAAACTATATTCGAAAGATTGTTAATACAATATGTTGGGGGTTTTATATGAAAATTATTATAATTATGCTTTCTTTGGTACTTGGCAGTTGCGCTCATAATAATCGAGGACAAGAGCAATTAATTGAAGAGGCCTTTAAAGTTGTTACGGGCAGTGAGATATCATATAACGCAGAACATTGCCCTAGAGTAGAGGCTAAATGTGCCGACGGTATATATGAACAATGGATACAAAAAAATGGGGTGATTGCTTGTGCTTGTAACAACTAACCTCCAAGAGCATGTTATTACGTTTAACAAAGGTATTACTTTGGTTTAGGTATGGGATCTATTTATAGCGGAATAGGGTCAAACTTCGCTGTTATTTCGGAGAAAGAAATGAAATTATACATGTGAGTCTAGGGTCTAATTTCCACAAAACACCTAGAAAATTATTTATCCTCATTAGAAAATTCACAAATAAAGGTGTTTAATTTTTGCTGGTAGACTTGGTTCAACAAATGTCAGTATAACCAATTTATTTATTAACTGTGACAAACCTGGTTAAACAAATGTGACATAATTTGGTGATCGGATATCAATTAATTTATGGATGAAAGTTTATGTGGGCAATTATAAGTACAACTAACAAATTAAAATTTTATAACTTTAAGAAAAAAGAGTTCTCTGAATTTGCCGATCTTTATTATTGTAATAATGAACTTGGTTATCCATCACATGAAATAGAAAATCATATCTTCGTTTGTAGCAGTTTATTATCTCGAGGGATTCCGATTTTCATACACAAGAAAGAAGCTAGAGAGCATGCTGTAAATGAAAACCTAACAGGCTTTAAATACTTGCAGTTAAATCCAAGCGTTCTAAAAATTTAAATTCGACAGGGACAATCGCCCTAGCATCTACACAGCTCACTAAGTCCGATACTCTTTAGTATTGGATTTAACTTAAAGAGCGTTATGAATGAAAGAGTATCACTGATATTTCTGTTAAGTTCTACTAAATCACATAATCCATTGATATATCGAAATTAAAACGAACGCTACTTGAAATCTGATAAGTTTTGCTAGTACTCATAGGTCAGAATTCACAGAGAAACACGTTCATTTAAGTGGAAAACCTCTAGAAAGTATCTATTCATTGAGTTACAAGTATTTGTACCGTTTTTAAATGCAGTCAATCTACTTTTCTTTTTTTACCACTTTCAGCTCTTTTCTTATTCTCAGATTGAACATAAACAGTATCGGTAGTTGCCATGCTCGCATGCCCTAAATCTTCAGAAAGATCTTTTAGCGATCGGCCACGTTCAATCTCCATGCTAGCACCAGTATGTCGAAGCCAATGTGTTGTCGCTTCTTTGAGCTTCATTGCTCTGTTTTCACCTTCAAGTCGTTTCATCCGAGTAAAGGCCTGATCAAAAATATCTTGTACTAAGCGTCTTAGGTGCCTAGATGTCATGCCTCCCTGACCACGGATTTTTTCTACCAGCACATTATTTTCACCACTTGTTGGTAGCCCTGAAAGACCACGAGATGACCGGTATCGTTTTAAAAAAGGCATAAAATCAGATGGAACCGTAGTATCACGAAGTTTCCTTCCTTTACCAAATATTTTAAGCCACCAATTTTCATCTTCATCTTGCCAGAAATGTCCCATAATGGGTGACCAATTGTCTCGTTCTGATAGTTCAGATATTCTTAAAAACAAAGTTTTTAATGAGGCTATAACAAATAAGTTTCTTTCATAAATATCATCTTCATGCGCCATATCAACCGCTGTGTCTAGAAGGTATTGCCATTGCGTACTGGACAGCCTTTTTATTTCTTTAACTTGAGTATCACTAATGAAATGCTTGCAATCCTTTTTAGCTATTTGCGCAGGATTTCCATAACAAAACTCTTCACCCATTAAATAATTATAGAAGACAATAATAGCGGTAAATGTAGAGGTTAATGTTTGCTGTGATGGACGATATTTCTTTTTATTAACATCTTTAGATAACTGACTTTTCGCTGCTTGAATCTTAAACGGACGCCATGATTGATTAATATTAAAGTAACTATTTTTGAGTTTAAAGCGCTCCTGATTACTTGTGCCAATCCAAGCTACTGGTGGCTTCCAACAAAAGTCTGCATATTCTAAAATATCAGTTTTTCTAAGTTCATCTATAGGTGTGTTTTTTTCTAAAAATGACCATAACAAAAACTTTTCAATTTCATTTCGGAATCTATCATAAGTGTGAATGGATTTATTTCGACCGGTATATTCAAGAAAAGATTTTCCCCATTGCCAATGAGTTAAACACCACTTAGGCAACGTTGTTATGAAATCATTAAGCTTTGGATAATCACCAAACTCTAATTCACAAAGTTCTATATATGTTGGATACAAAGGTACTGGAGTTGTTGTAGACATGAGTAAACATTTAAAGCGGCTTTTAAGTCATTGTAATTGCCCTAACCTATTAAGTCCAATACTAAAACGTATCGGACTTAATAGGTAAGAATATCTATACTCAAGTTTAAATATTGCCTTGTTTATTAGTAACTATGTTTATATTTCATTGCCCCCTTCTATAACCATTAATACTAGTTGGTTATGTCACTTCTATGTTGAGATCATTACACCATTGACTAGCTTTTAAAAACTCATCTTGAACAAATGTTTTATCTAAAGAATACTGATCCAAACTGTGGGTTAAACTTCCGTCTGTTTTTAACTTTTCGTGACCCAATATAAAGCTAGTTGTTAAATCAAGTAACTGACCTAACAAGCCATCATGCTTTACTAAAGCCGTTTCTATAGGCTCAGCTAAAGGCATAGTTTTCATAATTTCAGCCATTGGCATAGACAGCATAATTTCAATAGCACTTAGTAAACCGGTAATAAAAGCAAAATCATTAACAGATTTAAAGGCGGCGTTGTCGCTTAGTGCTTGCATCATTTTGCCAGTGATCAATGCTTGTTTACATACTTCATCGGTAGTTTCTGAAGTTAGATTAGATAAAGCTAAGATGGATACAAATTGTCTTAATTTATCTTCTCCTAAATACGCTGCGGCTTGTTTTAATGAGGTTATTTCAATGTGGGTGCCCGAAGCTACATTGTTAACCATTTTCAGTAGACCAATAGTTAAATTGACATCATGGCTAATTATTTCTGCTACTGTTTCATAATTTAGTGGGTAGTTAAACGTTTCACTTAACAAATTAAGCATTTGAGTTTTTATCGGTGCTAGCGCTTGGCCTTCAATTATTTCTGGTTGGTGGTAGAAATAACCCTGAAAGTAGTCAAAACCAACTTCTACTAAGGTTTGTTGCTGATTTTTTGTTTCAACTTTTTCAGCTGCTATTGCAATATCAAACTTTTTCATTCGAGTAACGGCAGGTATTAAACGTTTGGTGTTGATTTTTTCAATATCAACTTTAATAATGTCAATATAAGGGAAAAGCACATCCCAGTGCAGATTTAAATCATACTCGGTTAGCGCAATCATATAACCTTCGTCATGATAGAACTTTATGATTTTCAGTAGTTTTTTGGTGGGTTTATCTTGGCCTACAAGTTCAATAACAATAGAATCTTTATCAAACATTAATGGAAATTTATGAACTAAACAGTTTTCAGTAAAATTGATAAATGCCAACTTTCCCATACTTATTGTTTGAATATCACCATGGATATGGTTTTGAATAATAAGTTTTGAACTTGCTATATCGTGACCTACTTCAGGGAACTTGTTATCGGGACTATCTCTAAACAATAATTCATAACCGATAGTTTCTGATTTTTCGTTAAGAATAGCTTGTCTGGCGATATAAGTATTTTTCATTTCGCTTTATTATTGTCGTTGAATTACATGCAAGGTTACCACTATCGCATGAAATTACTAGTCTAATTTGACAGTGCATTAACCTTTTTAATATCTATATTTTACTTTTTTATAATGTATGGGGCTAGAACCTCGATTTTACCATCTATTGTATCGGGCTGTTTGATAGCAAGTAATTCTTTCATGAAAGGAAAAATGTGGATATTTTCAAATTCATTAATTTCTTTTCCTTTAACTATGTCGGGACCTAACGCGATAAATATTCCCATTAAATCCTTTTGATTTTTTGCATCATACCCATGAGTTCCTTTATTTAATAACTTGCTGTCTTGATTTTCTTTTACAAAGGTAGCGGGAGGTAATGCTTCTAGAATGATATCAGGGACGAGTTCAATCTTCTTATCAAACTGCCAGTGTTTAGGGTATTTCCCCTTAGTATATAAAAGATAAAGTTGAGTGTTATTTTTATTTTTCGTCATTTTTTCTATTGTTTTTAAACGCTCTAATTCAGTTAATTTTGACTTGGCAAAGTAGATATACAATTGTGTATCATTTCTAGCAACAGTTAATGCTTTCCTGTCAATTAAATCAGTGATTTTTTCATCAAAAATCATTGAAGGTTTAATGATTTTTGCTTTATCTTTTTGCAACATCCCATGGTCTGAAACTAGAATGATATTGACTTCATGGGCTATCTCTTCTGGTATCTTTGTTACAAATTCACCTATTAAGAAATCAATATCTGTTACTGCTTTTATAAGTTCATTTGAATTAGGCCCATAATAGTGCCCTGCACTATCAACACTTGAAAAGTAAGAAGCAATAAATTGTGGACGTTCTTCAGCAGGAAGCTGTAACCATTTTATAATTTGATCAAATCTAGCTTTATTTGAATCAGTCTTATTAAAAGGAATGTTATATGTTGGTGTTTTTCCAATTGCTTCCGATTCAGGCCAAAAGTATACAGCTGTTTTGACACCTTGTTGCTGTGCAACTGACCAAAAAGGATCTGCAGTTAACCATGCAGAATTATTTTTACCAGCTCCTTTAGAGTATTTTTTCCCTAATTTAGGATGATAGAAACTATTATTACTAATACCATGGTTAACAGGGTAAGAGCCGGTAATAATAGACAAATGGTTTGGAAAAGTCTTACTTGGGTAGACCGGTTGGAGTTTTGCAATAACACCTGATTTAGCTAAAGCAAGAATATTTGACGGTTGATGTTTATTGAGATACTCATAAGAAAAACCATCAATTGACAACAAAATCACAATAGGTTTAGCTGATTTACTGTAGGCAGAGCCAGAGCCAAAAATTAACAGGGCTAAGAAACAAGAAAAAATACAACGCATCGAGCTATTCCATTTGTAATTTTATATAAGTAACTAAAACAATTCTTTAATATTAGCTAAGTCTGCTTTATTGTTAATAATTTCATCGGCAGTTAAACCTGATAATTCATGTGGAAAAACCAACCATTCATCAGATTCGTACACATAATAATCAGGAGAAATATCGACTTGTTTATTGCTAGGTTTATACCAAGGACAGGCAACACGAACATCAATTGGCATGTTGTTTCTCATTGTTGATTTAAGCTTAGCAATAAGGGCTTTAATACTTCGACCAGAATCAAAAACATCATCTACGATTAATAAGGCATCATCAGCATTGGCATTTTCAATGATGTAATGTAGACCATGAACAGTGATCTCTTTACTCTGTTGGTTAATACCGTAATAAGAAGATGTACGTACTGCAATATGATCTGTTTCAACTTTTTTATAATCAAAGTACTCTTGAACTGCAATACCGATAGGAGCACCACCACGCCAAATGCCAACAATAAATTGTGGTCTAAAACCATCTTCGTAGACTTTAGCTGCTAATTTAAAAGAGTCTTCAAGTAACTCTTGTGCTGTAATAAATTTCTTTTCCATTGAAAATAACCTTAATTCATATTTTTCTATATTATAACCCGATTATTTTAGTTTTTAAATTATTTGTCTAATTAGTCAGGTTTTTATTATCACAGGTTCGATGTTTTCATCAAAAAAAGTCAAATATTGAAAAATTGATTGGCATGCATGAATGAAAAAAGAAAGGTTTACATTATTAAATTCATCATTGATTGTATGGTAGTTCTTGTGTTCGCCAACACCAAAATAGATAAAAGGTATGTGCTTGCGGTTAAAAGAAGCGTGATCGCTAGCGTTTATAAAACTCGTAGTACGGTTACCTCGATACCCTCCCCCTTTAAAGCCACGTTTTATTCTGATCGCGGAACTATTTGATAGCAATCTTAGATGTTTAATCTTATCTTGGGGTAAAATAGTATCGAGTCGTTTATCAATATAATATAATTTGTTGGTACTTTTACTCCCTGCAATCATATCAATATTTATATTGAGCTTTATTTGAGGCAACAATAATTTTTGCTGGCTGATAAACGCTTTGGCACCTAATAAATTAACTTCCTCACCATCGGTAAATAAGAATATAACACTGTATTTTAATGGTTGTTTTGCAATTGCTTCTGCAAAAGCAAGAATTGCAGCTGTTCCTGAAGCATTATCATCTGCTCCGTTATATATTTTAGATCCTTTTTGTCCTAAGTGATCATAATGAGCACTGAGCACTATGTATTGATTAGGAAAACGTGTTCCTTTTACATACCCAATTATATTGTTACCTTCTTTTTCGAAAATAAAAGACTTGAATGTAAATGGATGGCGATATTTTTTTTGAAATGACTGAACATTATTATTAACTAACGACGCGATGATATAATTTTGCGCTTGTGTACTTTCAGTCGAAGCAAACTTTCGTCCAGCCATATTATCTGCTGACAACATTTTCAAATGATTACTCAGCGCAGTTACTTGCTCTTTGTCTAATTGATTTTTGGCTATATTGTGCTTATCTTGTGACGTTGGTAATGATGAACACCCTATAAACAGCAGTACAATGAGAACTAAATAATTATTAATTTGTTCTTTCTGCCTTCAAAAAATTTAACTTCGCTATATATTGATGCTCAGTTGATTTTGTTTTGTTTAGCGATAAAGCCTTTTTCATTGCTTTTTCTGCTTCAGGCAATCTATTCATTTGATAGTAAACTTTTGCTATACCAAAATAAACCTCATGAATTTTTTTGTTCAATTTTATCGCTTTTTTGTAGTGCTTTAATGCTTGTTGATAATCGTGTTTATAATAAGCCTCGTCAGCTAATACCGCATGATAGTAAGGGTTTTTTATCCTTTTAAGTAGAAGTCTACGTTCAATTTCATCAGCTTCTAAATTCTTTTCCTGGCTTCGCAATAACAATGCTAAATTTGTCAGTGCAGTTAAGTTCCTAGGGCTAATTGCAATTGCATATCTGTAAGCTTTTTCGGCCATGATCAGATTACCTGTCAAACGATAAAGTACCGCTAAATTTCCCCAAGCTGAGCTAAAGGATTTATCAGATAAAGTCGCCGCTTTAAAATATTGATAAGCTTTATTATATTCTTCATCAACTAATGCTTGTCCTCCTTTGTTGTTATAATACATTGCTAAAACGGTGTTTTTTGTTATTACTTTTTTTCGGAATGTTTGCTTAACAACGAAAGGGTCAAAATCTATTTGAATATTATCATTGCCGTATACAAGATGTTTTTTCGGGTAGGTACTAGGCTTAATCAATAAGTTTACATGTCCGGTTAGAAGGTTGTATTGACCATTTCTAATCCAGTATTCAGGTACATTCACTTGTTGAAATTCTACATTTAGGTTTGCTTCTTTCGCTAGAGCGTAAGCCATAATAGTTAATGACATACAATTCGCTGTTTTGCTATGGTATGCCTCTCTAGCAGTAAGGTTGGCATGACTTGAATAATTTAATGAGATTTTCTCTTGAGAGAAAATATGCGTCAATAGTCTCATTGCTTTCTTTTTAGAATCTTTAGTCGTGTTTAAAGTGTTTTCAACCATGAAAAGCATTTCATCATCAAGCATAAAGATCTCATGTTCAGATTCTATATTAAATGAAGTTGGGACAGTAAAATGTTGATCTAAATAAAAAGATTCGACGGGTGTATCAACGCTGACATTAGCGTTATAGCCATTGTTATTTTGGCAAGCGAACAATAATGGTAAAAAAATAAATAAACTAATAATACGCTTCATAATTTGCACCCAAATCACATAATAAAAAAGGGGTGATTTAAGCGTAATTCAAATTATAGGAAAATGCTATTAACGATATGCATTATTAATATTTGTTTACAAATTGATCCGGTGGTTACTAACATAATTAACAGTTAGCGCTCTCCTTTACCAAACATGTAAATAATTCGGCTTGCGATATTATCTTCTGACGTTTTAGTCTTGCTACTATAATAATGGCGCCAATCAAGTTGGACGGCAAGTTTGTTGGTTATTTTGTAATGAATTCCTGTGCCTAAATTTACTTGAAAGGTTTTTAATTCATCACTTTTTTCCCACATCATTTCGCCAAAACCGGTAGTGATATAAGGGCGTAAATCCCCTTGACTATTAAAGTAATATTGAGCGTCTAAACTATAGTTTTCATAAGCAATTTCTTTATCTGTTCCAGCAATTAACTGCGCTAGTTTAGTTTTTGAGTATGAAACGCGAGCCGAAAACTTTTTAGAAAAATACAAACCTAATGAGTATTCTGTAACCATATCATCAGTTAATTTCCAATGCTCATCAAGAAATACTTCACCAACACCATAAGAAGCTCCAATAATACCAGTATCTATGGGATCTCTAGATTTAGATGAATGGTGGTTTTTACTCGGGTTGTAATTGCCACCATTACCAAGTTGTAAAGAAATATTGAACTGAATTTGACTTTCTTTTGTCCCATTTAAATCAATAGGTACGTCTTTTATACTGACATAACTTGTGCCTGATTTAATTATTTCCTTACCAAAGATCCTGTTAACACCAATACTTAAACTGTCAACGGGATCAAGCAATATCAATGCGGTACTACCTAATATTGATGAACCAAAAACTTCATCATTATCAGCCCGAATATCCATTTCAGTTGTAAAAGCCCATTCACCATAAACCCAACCTAAAACAGGTGTAATAACGAGGTCTTGAATAGAAGGGATTTCTGCAAAAGCTTCAATACCATATTCCCAATAGAAGGTTGACATTAATGCAGAATACATAAAAGAATCCCATTGGCGGTAACCTGATTTACGAGCCACTTGATAATAGACACCACCAAAATATGGATGTCCAATAAGATTCAAAGGTCCGTTATCACGATCCCATACAGGTCCGGCTTTAACATTATCAGACCACTTATTAAAAAGCCCCTGCTCTTTATCCCAGTTTGAAATATCCTCTGGTAACAAGGCTATAACACCAATAACACCAAACCCATAACCAAAAATAGATTTAGTTTGAGACCATAAACGATCAGTATCTTCACCATTATTATCGGAAAATAATGATACTTGATAGGGTGATTGGTAAAATTCAATATTAGGCTGTAAATTCTCCCAACGTTTTGTTGGGTATTTTTCAGGGTAATAGGAGACGATGTCAGCTTCAGTTATTGCTGGCTCAAATAGAGTTTCCTGTGTTTTTTTAGATATAACCTCTTGGGCCGATATAACTGAAGTGAAAAGAAATGCACAGAAGATAAATTGTTTTTGCAAGGTATTAATATTCGTCTTCCTTAATATAAAATTAAATCTAGCAAGTAATCTTTTAACAAAATGATAACATTTTTTTTAAATACAAAAAAACCGCTCCAAGCGGTTTTTTCTTATATACATCTGGAGATAACTAGTTGAGTTCGACTCATAGATATATGGCGGTGAGATAGAGATTTGAACTCTATATCGTGGGTATTGTGCTACAAACCCTGCCTAGTTATATTTCAATAACAAATATTGTCTTCCTGACAATATTTTTAATGTGGCGGTGAGATAGAGATTTGAACTCTATATCGTGGGTATTGCGCTACAAACCCTTGCCTAGTTATATTTCAATAACAAATACTGTCTTTCTGACAATATTTTTAATGTGGCGGTGAGATAGATAATTGAACTCTATATCGTGGGTATTGTGCTACAAACCCTGCCTAGTTATATTTCAATAACAAATATTGTCTTTCTGACAATATTTTTAATGTGGCGGTGAGATAGATAATTGAACTCTATATCGTGGGTATTGTGCTACAAACCCTGCCTAGTTATATTTCAATAACAAATATTGTTTTTCTGACAATATTTTTAATGTGGCGGTGAGATAGAGATTTGAACTCTAGAAGGGCTACAAACCCTTGCCGGTTTTCAAGACCGGTGCTTTCGACCACTCAGCCATCTCACCAATTATCTAATGCAAGAAAAGCACTCACTAAAAGACGGGGCGAATATTAAATACTAGCGGGTTATTTGTAAAGGATTAATTGGAGAATAAGCAATAAATAATTACTTTATAAAATCAAGGTGCTCTTGATAAAAGTCACCTAATAAAGGAACCTTTTTATTGTGCCCCTGCACTACATGGCAAAGCGCATATAGCCAAGCGAAACAAACAGCCACATTCAAAAACCAACCGACAAGAGGAATTAATGCTAATAACGCTCCAGTAATAATTAAACCTAAGGATTGACGCAAATGAAAACTAGCAAAGTTTGATTTATGACCGCCATGTAAAACAATAGCTGCCAGCCAACCTATTAACGTTATATAACTCAATATTGCTACAACTTTTGCCACTGTGGTAACTTCATGATTTGAAGAGTGCTCATAATAAATACTTGCATTAGATGTGGCCTGTTGCTTAGATTTTTCCATTGATTGATATTGCATAAATTGACACTCCGTCGTTTATATCTTAATCACTAGTTTCTTAGCTTATACTTTCTTTCGCTTCTTGAAATATAGACTTAATATTTCTATTCAACAATCAATTTTTTATAACAATAGTTCATATTGGAGCTAATCAGTTAAAATCTAAAAAGAATTCTTATTAAAATAATCTTTGGCACTTCGATTCAGCTTTTTAAAGTGTTTTTTTATAGAAAAACACAAATAACTCATAGGTGTTTTTTTTAATGTAACATATTGATATTCCAGTCGTAAAATAGATTTCTCTTGCTCTGTGGTATTTGATTTTTGATACATCAGGCATTCAAAAACTTCTGTAAATTCAATAAACTCTTTTGATATTTCAGGATATTGCTTAGCTACTATTTGAGCAAAATCAGCCGGCGTCATGTCAATAGGTTTTATGAAACCTTTCTTAGCTAATTTCTTCAATACTTGCTGATATAACTTTAACCATGGAGATGTTTTTTTACGTTTAAATAGATTGAAATTGAGTCGATAAAGCAAGTTGAATAGCACCATCATTGCAATAAGTGTTGAGACAATAATTATGGCTACTTTCCAATGCTTACTTTCACCAAACCATCGCTTTAAAAGGTCGTACTGTTGTTTGCTTGAATAACCTAGCACCCAACGTGTCCATTGATAATCAAGCGCATCAAGTTGCAATCTAATTTTATTTAACCAAGCTATTTTTTTTAACTGATAAAGCCCCAACAAGTCATTATTAAGCGATGACTGTTGGTTTAATAATGTTGTTGACCAGCCACTATCGACCCGCTCGGGATCAACAGCAGCCGTAGGATCTACTCTTTGCCAACCAATCCCGTCTAACCAAATTTCTGCCCATGCATGTGCATCATACTGATAAATGCTCAGGTGACCGCCAAGCTTTAAATCTTGACCACTGCTAGCATCATTATACTCACCACCTAAGTAGCCAGTAACAATGCGAGCAGGAACACCTGCAGCACGCATCAAATAGGTATAAGCGCTAGCATAATGAACACAAAATCCCGCTTTGGTATCAAAGAAAAATTGATCTAAACTATTATTGATTAATAATGGCGCTTTTAAGGTATAAAAATACTCTTGATTTCGAAATAACGTTAATACTGCATTAGATCTATCGACAGGATTAGCAAATTGTTGCACTAGTTCAAATGCTAATTTATCTAACTTGGGGTTAGTTCCTTTAACAATGTTTAGGTTACGTTGCTTTTTCGTTTTACTAATCGTTAAATCTAATGGTGTATCTAAATAGCTTTCTAATTGGTAATGACTAATTTGGCCCAACATAGTGCGGCTTTGAATTGTGTAGTCATTCATTAAGCGTAGTTTACTATCGTCACTGGTCGCAACACTCAAGCCAAATAACCAAGATTGATAGCTGGGCTCAACAATGACGTTGTAAGCAATGCCCTTCCCTGACGTGAAAGGAGTAAATGACTTTTTTGACAAAGTGCGGGGATTTTTAATACGAGACCACTTTCGCCCATCATAATTCTCTAAAGTCATTGCTCGCCAATAAAGGTTAGAATATTGGGGTATCTCACCACCTTTAAAATCAACTCTAAATGCTAAGTCGTTTGATAATGCTAAGTTAGCTATATCACCGGGGCTCACTTCATCCGATAGCCCTGTTTGTGCTGATTTTGAACTAGGTACTTGCCAAAAAGGGGATAAACGAGGGAATACAACAAACAAAACGATGGCAAGTAATGAGCTTTGTAATAATAACATCGAAACTGTTTTAGCTGACGCAAGCAGAGGTCTTTTTGGCGAAAAGACTTGTAGTAGAACGGTTAAATTCAATATTAAAGCTAAAATAATTAAAATAGAAAAAATTAAATTTTGTTTGAAGATTAATGCAGATGCTAATAAAAACAAACCAAGCAATAATACTTGATAAAAATCTTTTCTTTGCCTTATTTCAAATCCTTTAAGTACGTATGCAAAAGTAAGTAAATGCACCATACTAATTAATACACCAAGGTTACTAGCAGTAATAGCAATTGCTACACAGCCACTTACTGAAAATACTGTTAGTAAAATAGGTGAGATTTTAGCTTTGTATCTATTGTTAATTTTTCCTATGTTAAATAATGCTTGCCAACATAAGCATAAAGCTAAAATAGCCAACATCCACGCACTAATTTCAGCGGATAAGCTAGCAATATTAACTAACTGGCAACACCACAGTAGCCATGTGTTTTGGTGAGTTAATTGAAACTGCTTTGAATGACTATGATAGTTTATTGATGTTTTAGAAGTCATAAATCAACCAACTTCTCGGTTTTTAAATTCAGCCAAAGCCGTTAAACAGTTTTGTTGATGTGTAAAACCAGAGCTTGGCATTATTTTCATAGCTTGTTTATCGTTTGCCATGCCAGACAAGTCAACATCTAATAACAAGCCATAATCACATTCACTTTTGCTATGTTCTAGTATTAAAAAACACAAGTAGCTAAGCTTTGTTTCACAATCTAGACTTGGCATATCACTTAATTTTAACCAAAGTAGACTCCCCTGCTGATCTTGATAATGTTTACTCAATTTCCCTTGTCCACGTGCTAGCTGTTTCCAAGCTATCCTTGCCTGTGATTCACCAACGATATGATTTTTCAACTCAGCAAAGTCATCAATGCCAGCGGATACATGGGGATTAGTATTTCGACTTTCATTTGATTCATCGAGTCCTGATAGATAATTATAATTACTACTAAGTTGTTTCGACTGAGGAAATACCACAAGGTGATGGGAAAAATCTAGCATTGCCCATGTAATGAAAAGCCCTAGAGAGTACTCACTAAATACTTTAACTCGACCTAATTCATATATTCCTCGTTTCGAGGCTAAATAGGGTAATACAGCTTGGTATTCACCTATATCACATTGTTCAACTTTTATTCCGTGCCCTAAAGAGCTTTGAGTAGAAAATTGAAAATTAAGATCAAAATGTGTTTTATTTGCTTTAATGCTAATTGGAAAATGCGCTTGTTGCTCTGCAAAAGTAAATTGTTTAGCTGATGATGAAAAAGTTAGCTGTGAAAAGTTATAAAAACTATGCAACATTACTGTAATAAATAAACTCGACAATAAATAGCTAAGAAGTAAGATGGTATTATTTTGATAATTTGTACCTAGCAGAAACAATAAAACATCAAAAAATAAATAAGTAAAGCCGAACCTGGTTGGCATAATAAAAATATTACGACTTGATAATTTATGCTCAAAATTACTAGGGACTCGTCTACTAAGCCAACGTTCAAAGCGTCTATTAATGAAGCCTTTCGTAGCTTGCCTTCCTGAATTAAATATTGAGCTAAACAAGTTCATAGTAAAACTACTTAAGCTATCGATTTAACGGGTTTAATACGTCAACTATTTGCAGTATTTGTTCACTTACTGTGATATTTGAATGTGGATCTTGCACATTTAACACTAACCTATGCTCACATACCCAATAAAATACAGCTTTAACATCATCAGGTACTAAATAATCTCGATTATCAATAAATGCCCAAGCTTTAGCCGCACCCAGTATGGCTTTACCTGCTCGAGGAGATAACGGATTACATGATATTGTATTTACTAACTCTTTTGTATTACCGCTAGTACTTTCACCTCGACTCACATGGCAGAGTGCTATTATGTAATCAATAATAACGTCAGATGCATGTACCTGCTGTACAGCTTTTTGCATGGATATTAAATTTTCTACACTTGTTACTTTTTTTGCTGATGTATTATCATCATTTTTTAATGTTGAAGACAATAAAATAGCTTTTTCCGCATTAACATCTGGAAATCCCAGTGATATGCGCATCATAAAACGATCTAATTGTGATTCTGGTAACGGATAGGTGCCTGCATGAAATAATGGATTTTGAGTCGCAATGACAAAAAATGGCGTTGGTAATTGATAAGTAGTGCCGTCAATACTAACTTGTTGCTCTTCCATTGCTTCAAGCAAAGCGCTTTGTGTTTTTGGGCTTGCACGATTAATTTCATCAGCTAAAACAACCTGATTAAATATAGGCCCTTTATGAAGTTCAAACGCTTGACTTATTGTATTAAAAATCGATATCCCAACAATATCAGCAGGTAGTAAATCACTGGTAAATTGGCTTCGTTGATAACTAAGATTTAAGGTTTCAGCTAGGGTGTGTGCCAAAGTAGTTTTACCCATTCCAGGTAAGTCTTCTATTAACAAATGGCCTTGTGCAAGTATACAGGTTAGCGCTAAACGACATTCATGCGGTTTACCTAATACAACCGATTCAATTTGCCTTAAAATGGCATTAGTGGCTTCTTGCATAAAAAAGTCTACTTAAATAATTAATTTAAGTAGACTTTGTAACATGGTTTACAGTTTTTTAATAGCCTAGCTTTTTCGAGTATAGTCTACACGCTTCTTCTCGTTAACACAGCATCACTTAGCTGCGCTAATAAAGTTTCAGTGTCATTCCAACCAATACAAGCGTCAGTAATACTCTGCCCGTAAACTTCAGCCTTACCATTAACAAGCTTTTGATTACCTTCAACTAAATGGCTTTCGACCATAACACCAAAGATATTTTGATTCCCTTGGCTTATTTGAGCACTAACATCTGTTGAAACTAACATTTGATTTTCAAATTTCTTACTAGAATTAGCGTGACTAAAATCAATCATTATTTTAGTATTTAAACCGCAATCATCTAGCTTATGCGTGACTTCTTTAACACTTGCTGCATCGTAATTCGTGCTTTTACCGCCACGCAAAATGATATGACAATCATTATTACCCGTGGTTTCAACAATCGCTGCATGGCCAAATTTAGTTACGGATAAAAAGTGATGTGAGGCGGCCGCGGATCCAATAGCATCAATCGCTATTTTAATTGTGCCGTCTGTACCATTTTTAAAACCAACAGGACAGGAAAGTCCAGACGCTAGTTCTCGGTGAACTTGTGACTCTGTTGTACGTGCGCCAATTGCGCCCCAACACATAAAATCAGCCATATATTGAGGGGTGATCATATCTAAAAACTCCCCTGCCGTAGGCAAGCCCAGCTCATTAATATTGAGCAATAACTTTCTTCCTATACGCAATCCGTCATTCAGCTTAAAACTATTATCCATATAGGGGTCATTTATTAAACCTTTCCAACCAACAGTTGTTCGAGGTTTTTCAAAATAAACTCTCATTACTATTTCTAAACTATCTTTATACTTTTCACGCAACTTAACTAAGCGCTGGCCATACTCGAGTGCTGCTTCAGGATCATGAATAGAACAAGGTCCTATAACTACCAGTAAGCGGTCATCTTTACCATTAAATATATTATGAATTGCCGCTCGACCAGAAACGACCGATTTCATTGCTTGCTCTGACGCTGGAAATCGTTCCAGTAATGCGATAGGAGGTAATAGGTCTTTAATTTTATTGATGCGCACATCGTCAGTTTGATACATAATTCTTTCTCTTCCATTTATTCAATACGAGGCTATTGCTCTTATTTTACAAATTTAATACGTCTAGACGCCTAAATAAATAATTCCAAAGCCAATTTACCAGTGTTAAGGCGCTAATACCAGTATATTCCAATGAAGAAAGTTGTAAAAAGCGATATAATTATGTGCAAGAACCAAACTTATCATTCTAATTAAGAGGGAAATTCAAAAATGATTGATACTACTTTACCGCTACTTGACCTTCACAGACATTTAGACGGTAACATTCGACCTGCTACAATTTGGCAATTAGCAACAAAAAACAATATCGTTTTACCTGCCACACAATTTGATGATTTTATACCACATGTTCAGATACAAGAGAGTGAGTCTGATCTACTTGCGTTTTTAAAGAAGTTAGACTGGGGAGTCGCTGTATTAAAAAGTTTAGATGATGTTAAGCGTGTCGCTTATGAAAATGTTGAAGATGCATTTAATGCCGGCCTAAATTATGCTGAGTTGCGTTTCTCTCCTTATTATATGTCCATGAATCATAATTTACCTATTTGTGAAGTTGTTGCTGCAGTTATTGATGGCGTTAATCTGGGGATGAAAACTTTTAATGTAAAAATTAACCTTATCGGTATTTTAAGTCGAACTTTTGGTGTTAAACAATGTCAGCTTGAATTAGATGCTCTGCTCATTCACAAGAAAGCTCTTGTTGCTGTTGATTTAGCTGGCGATGAGTATAATTTTCCTGGTGAACTATTCGTTGAACACTTCAAACAAGTTCGTAACGCAGGACTACAAGTAACCGTTCATGCTGGTGAAGCAGGCGGTGCCAAAAGTGTTTGGCAAGCAATTAAGGAATTAGGTGCAACACGCATTGGTCATGGAGTTGCTACCATTAAAGATGAGAGCCTAATGTCTTATATGGTTAATAATAACATTGCTATTGAATCATGCTTAACCTCAAATTTTCAAACAGGGACAGTGACCGATTTAAGTCAGCATCCCTTAAAAGGTTTTCTTGATTGGGGTATTAAAGCTTGTTTGAATACGGATGATCCTGCGGTTCAAGGCATCGAAATCAAACATGAATATGAAGTAGCGCAACAAGTATTAAAGCTTAGCGATGACGAAATTAGCCAATTACAAAAGAATGCTACCGAGGTATGCTTTTTATCTGGAAGTGATAAAAAAACATTATTTAAAAATAAGTAGCAAGATAATAAAAATAATTTTATTATCTAATTGATAATATGAAAATGAACAAACGACAAAATCAGTAAAACACCCTTGATAGCGGTTTTTTAACTATGCAAATATAGTAAAAATTTCAGGCTAAAAACTTACTGGTTAATTAATTAACTTACTTCTTTACATTAAAGATATAAACAAGGGACATTTCATGAGCACACCTCATATTTCCGCAAAATTAGGCGATTTCGCTGAAACAGTATTAATGCCTGGCGACCCACTTAGGGCTAAATTTATCGCTGAAAATTTTCTAGACGATGCAAAGTGCGTAACAAGTGTACGTAATATGTTTGGTTACACGGGTACTTATAAAGGCAAACCAATTTCAGTGATGGGCTCAGGCATGGGCGTACCCTCAATTTCAATTTATGCTACTGAACTGTATAAAGATTTTGGTGTTGAAAATATAATTCGTATCGGCTCGTGTGGCGCTGTTCGTGATGACATAAAAATTCGTGACATTATTATTGGTATGGGTGCAAGTACAGACTCAAACATTAACCGTCTGCGTTTCAATCAATGTGATTTTGCTGCTATTGCGGATTTTTCACTCTTACACAAGGTCGTGAATACAGCACAACGCCTTAATAAAGAAGTACATGTAGGGAATATTTTTACGGCTGATTTATTTTATACTCCTCAACCTGAAATGTTTACCGTAATGGAAAAACATGGCATTTTAGCTGTTGAAATGGAGGCTGCCGGCTTATATGGTGTTGCCGCTGAATTAGGTAAAAAAGCCTTAACGGTGCTAACGGTATCTGATCATATAAAAACAGGTGAGCAAACTACCGCAGATGAGCGTGAAAACACTTTCAAAGATATGATGGAATTAACGCTAGAAAGCATTTTGTAACGATACTTTTTTATTATAATACCGTTTATTCTGAGCTTGTTGCACTTCGACTGCTTCACGCTCAGTACAAACGGTAATTTTCAATTTTCTTTCCTATCGCCCTAAGCTTGTTGCACTTTGGCTACTTCACGCTCAGTACAAACGGTAATTTTCAATTTTCTTTCCAATTGCCCTAAGCTTGTCGCACTTTGGCTACTTCACGCTCAGTATAAATGGTAATTTTCAATTTTCTTTCCAATTGCCCTAAGCTTGTCGCACTTTGGCTACTTCACGCTCAGTACAAACGGTAATTTTTAATTTTCTTTCCAATTGCCCTAAGCTTGTCGCACTTTGGCTACTTCACGCTCAGTACAAACGGTAATTTTTAATTTTCTTTTCGATTGCCCTGAGCTTGTCGCACTTCGACTGCTTCGCGCTCAGTATAAATGGTAATTTTCAATTTTATTTCCGATTGCCCTGAGCTTGTCGAAGGGTTAACCTAAAATCTCTTGCCCTACCCGTATTATTTCTTGAGAGATTTTTTTATTTATTCCTTTTACTAGTACCCAACTATGCCAATAAAGCGTTTCAATCAACTGCTTGTCTGGACATAATTTAATAAGTTCACCTGACGCTAATTCCTTTTTAATTTGAAGCTCGGGTAACAAACAATAGGCAACTCCCTGTTTTGCTAACTCAACAAACGCCTCTGATGAGCGCACACTATGACAGTAATATTCACTTGCTGCTAAATCGAAATGTTCAGCTATATAGCGTACATGCATATCATCTTTATGATCATAGCTAATACCAGGCGCCATTTTCAATGATGTTGTCGTCACTCCTTTGCTAAAATATTTTTGTTGAAAAGTTTTTGATGCCACTAGACAGTAATGCATTTTTCCTAACTCAAAAGACCGATAACCTTTTAAGGGTTTTTCTATAACAGTTACTGCGCCAATTGCCTCACCCGAACGTAACTTATCTATAGTGCGTTCTTCGTGTTCAATAAGTAAATTCAGTTCAAGTAAATTTTCTTTCAATACAGGAGTAACCGCTTTAATAAACCAAGTAGCGATACAGTCGGCATTTATCGCAAGCGATATTCTCATGGGCTTTGTTGGTTTATCAGGAAGTAATTCGGGCAAAAGTTCATCTTCTAATTGCTGAACTTTTTTATAATGGCTCAGCAACTGTTCACCAACCGTTGTTAATTCGATTGGCTGACGGCGAATTAGCATAGGATGACCAATATTTTCTTCCAGTAATTTAATACGTTGAGAAATTGCAGATTGAGAAATAAATAATTTATTTGCAGCTAATTCAAAGCTTTGTGTCTCTATAATTGCAGCAAGTGCTGCCAACAACTTATAATCCAACTCTTTCATAAGTTTTACTAATAATAATTAAGATTTATTAATTATATTTGTTTGTTCAAAAAGTGCAAACTCTCTTTGCTTTCGAGAAAAACAATTGCAACATCACATCATCTTAAGGGGAACAATTATGATTATTATGCCGGCATTTCAAGGGTTTACATTAGCTTTAAGCATGATCATTCCAATAGGAAGTCAAAACTCAATGCTGTTATCTCAAGGAATAAATAAAAACTATCACCTAATGACAGCAGGTTTATTTATTATATATGACGCCATTTTAATTTCACTCGGTGTATTAGGTGGCAGTTTAATCCTCTCAAGTAATGATACGCTCTTCAACCTACTTACTTGGGGTGGTATTGCATTTTTACTAGGCTATGGAGCTATGTCATTCAAAACGGCATTTGCAAGGATAAAAGCAAACAACAGTAATATGGTCAATCAAAAATCAATTAAAGTTGTTATTTTAACAAGTTTGATTGTTACCTTTTTGAATCCGCATGCCTATATTGATACGGTCATGGTCATAGGCAGTGTAGGTGGACAATTCACCGGTGATGCAAAAATTTACTTTTTAATAGGCGCTATAAGCGGCTCAATAGTTTGGTTTTCTAGTTTAGCGCTGGGCGCAGCAAAACTCTCGGTTCAGTTAAGCAAACCCAAAGTTAAACGTATTATTGATTTTTCTATAGGTTTAGTAATGTGGTTTATTGCTTGGTCGTTGTTAATGACTTGGCTCGCAAGGTAGTTAGTAGTTCATTAGCAAATGATTAAATAAAAAAGGGCTAATCACACAGATTAGCCCTTTGCAGTTATACTTTACCTTGTCCTTTAAAAGAAGTTTGCTTTGAACTCCACACCAAAGAAGCGTGGTTCATTAACATAACCCGTTAGGTTGTTAAAATCGATTCCACCAGTAAGCTTTTCTTCATCAAGTATATTTCTGGCAAAAGCTGCTACTTCATATTCAGCGCCATCAGTAAACCATTCATAACCAACGCGTAAGCCACCTTCCATTATTGCATCACCCATGAATTCTTTAGATTCATATAAGAAGAAACTGACCTCACTGCGATATGACCAATCAGTGTAGATGTATAACTCTCCATCACCAATTTCTTTTGTCCAACGCGCGCTCAGATTACCGATCCATTCAGGAGACTGTGGCAGAGAATTACCATCAATAATAACACGTCCTTCGCTATTTAGCGGATCAGTGATAGTACAACCACCACCACATCCAGCAACTGAAATTGTATCATCCTGCAACTCAGTATTGTTGTAACTTAAGCTAGCGCCAAAAACTAAATCATCTGTAGCCCATAGTTCAGAATCAAGTTCAAAACCATAACCTACGGCCTTATCGGCATTCAATAAACTTGCAACATTACCCGTTCCACCAACAGCAGTTAATTGCTGATCATCAACCACATAATAAAATACTGAACCATCAATTCGTACTGTATTTTCTGCTAATGTTGATTTAAAACCTGATTCAATTGAAGTCACTAATTCTGACTCAGCTGTTGTATGGGAAGCTGAAAACAGTAGGCTACGACCTTGAATACTTGGCGCGCGATAACCTTTTGCTAAGCGGGCATAAAGGTTTGTTTCATCAGTCCAGCGGTAGTTAACACTAATATCACCACTAACCTGAGAATCATCTACAGTAGCATTTTCACTGAATCCAGGGGCACCAAACGGTGATTGAACTAAAGTTCCATCCCAAACTCGCTCGTCATCTGAATAACGAATACCCGCGGTTAAATTCATTTTGTCTGATAGTTCTACGTCAACAGAAGCAAATACAGCCCAAGCAGTAGTTTCCATATTTTGAATGGCGATGCCATTTTGATTACCACCACCTAAAGTATCAAAACTTAAGTTATTGATAGTTAAATCTTCATTGAAATAGAAGAATCCTACTTGATAATCAAATTGTCCAAGCTCATTACTAGAAAACCTAATTTCTTGAGTAATTTGAGAATGGTCAGGCATTCTTGCGCCAGTCTCTGATGGGAATGGAATAAATCCAGGTCCCATATAGTCACCCAAAAATGATGCGCCATAACCACCATCAATATCACCTACAGAGAACATTTCTGCAGATTCATAACCAGTTACAGACGTTAATGTATGGCTGCCAAAATCATATTCTAATTTTAAGCTAGAGCCTTCCATTTCAATAGTTTGGTCATTACGTACAGCAGCATCGTGATATACTACTTCACGGTCAAAATCATTAACTAAGTCATTAGTACCCGGTTTTATTATATTCGCTCTGAAAATACGAGCATCGGCATCGGCGTCTCTAAAGTGATAGTTAAATAAAGCTGAAAACTCATCATTGGGTTCCCATAAAAGCTGAATTCGTCCAGCGGTTTCACCATAACCACCCAGTTGATCATCTTTTTCAAAACCTGGCGCTTTATTGTCTATCCAATCATCTCTATCTTGTTGTAAAAAAGCAACACGAGCAGACAAGGTGTCTGTTAAACCACCGCCAACAGCTAAACGTAAATCTGTTGAGTTGTAACTACCATATGAAGCTGAAATCGATGCATCAAAATCTTGGGTAGGTTTCTTTGATTGAACTTTAATAATACCAGCTGTGGTATTTCGACCAAACAGTGTACCTTGAGGTCCACGAAGCACTTCAACACGCTCGAGATCGAACATAGGCATGCCTTTGGTTAAAGCATTCTCTAAAACAACATCATCGTAAATCAATGACACTGGTTGTGAAGCGAGTAAATCAAAATCAGTGTTACCTAAACCACGAATATAAAATCGTGGAAAAGTTCTACCAAATGAAGATTCTATTAATAAACTAGGCACTTTTGCAGATAAAGCTCTAACATCCATGCCTGACGAGCCTAAGACCTCTAATTTTTTAGGTGTTAAGGCTGAAACTGAAATAGGTACATCTTTAATGTTTTCTGTTCGTTTACGTGCCGTAACTTCGATTACTTCGATACCGACAACTTTATCTGTTGCTGCTTCATCTGCTGCCAAAGCAGTGGTAGAAACACTTGCAACACACGAAAGTAGTGACGCTTGCACACAGAGTGATAGTGCATTTTGTTTAAACATTTTCATTTGTTCTCTCCCAAGGACTGATTATGTTTTTGTTTTTGTTTATCTTTTTCTTTATGTTTATAGTGTAGTAGAAATTATATTTATAATTGTATTTTTTACTGTGTTATTACTTGTATAAATCAGACAAAAAACTTGTACCGTAATCCATTTTTTCTATATTAAAAAGATCGGCTAGTGTTTGCCCTAAATCGGCAAAGCTTGTTCTTTTTCCTATGTCTATAGATTTAATTACGTGATGGTAACTTAATAAAGGCACAAATTCACGTGTATGATCATTACCTGGCCAAGTAGGGTCACAACCATGATCGGCTGTTAAAAATAAAACATCATCATTACCCATATGTTTATATATTTCAGGTAAACGCTGATCAAAGCTTTCAAGTGCTTGTGCATAACCAACAGGATCACGACGGTGGCCAAAATCTTGGTCAAAATTCACTAAATTAGTAAAAATAAGGCTTTTATCGTCTGCTGTATTTAAATGTTTGATTGTGGCATCAATTAAAGCGTCAATGCCATTTGCTTTGGTTTTTTGTGTGATCCCTTGATGAGCAAAAATATCTGCAATTTTGCCGACACTGATTACTTGCCCGCCTGCTTGAGATATTTTGTCTAACACAGTTGGTGCTGGAGGTAATACTGAATAATCGCGTCTGTTTCCGGTGCGTGAAAAACTATTTTCATCATTAGCGCTATTATATTCCCCAATAAATGGTCTAGCAATCACGCGCCCTATATTAAATTCACTATTAGATAATAACTCTCTAACCTGTTCGCAATATCGATAAAGGTTATCTAGTCCAAAATGTTCTTCATGAGCAGCAACTTGGAAAACACTGTCAGCAGAAGTGTAACAAATAGGCAGACCCGTTTTAATATGTTCACGACCTAAGGCATCGATAATATTTGTGCCTGATGCATGACAGTTACCTAATAAACCATCAAAACTTGTTTTTTCATTAATTGCTGAAACCAATTCCTGAGAAAAGGATGTTTTTTTATCAGAAAAGTAACTCCAGTCAAAAAGTACGGGTACACCAGCCATTTCCCAATGTCCACTAGGTGTATCTTTACCTGTACTAATTTCGGCCATATAACCGAAAGCTCCTTTTGTCGGTTTGATATAGAAATCATTAATGCTAATTTCTGAATTTGTTAAATCCTGACTAAATTCTTGCCATATTTCATCACTACTCGCTTGTTTGCTCAATTCATGCAAACCAAGCGCACCAAGGTTTGGCAAATGAATAACTTTATTATTTTCTTTAAAATAACGCTTAGCTATACTGATAAAAGTATTAGCTCCAACATCACCAAAACTTGATGCATCGTCTGTATAACCAACACCAAAACTATCAAGCACTACAATTATTGCTCTTGCCATTGTATGAATACCTTTAATAAAAAAAACATGACCAGTTAGTCAACTTGTGCTAATTTAATGCTTTTAATATAATTAGCCAAGTTATTTCGAGCTTTTTTAATATTGCTTAGTATAAACTAAATCTAACTTTTCATGGCACTGACCTGAATATTTCTACGGAATTATCAATGATACCACCAAGTAAAACGACTGTTATCGCTATTGCAGGCGCTTCAGCATCAGGAAAATCACTTTTTGCTGAAACTATTTATCAAGAATTATTACCTGAGCTTGGCGCTGATGGTATTTCTATTATCAAAGAAGATGCTTATTATCGTGATCAATCAAATTTAAGTATGGAAGAACGAGTTCAGACTAACTATGATCACCCAAAAGCTTTTGAACATGAACTTTTGTGCGCGCAAATAACAAAATTAATTGCTCAAGAAAATATAGAATGTCCTGTTTATTGTTATAAAACTCATACCCGTACGTCCGAAACAATCACGGTAAAACCTACAAAAATAATTCTAGTTGAGGGCATATTATTATTGTCTAATCCTCAACTTCGTAATTGTTTTGATATTAAAGTTTACATGGACACACCACTTGATATTTGTTTAATTAGACGAATAGAGCGAGATACAAAAGAACGAGATCGTAGTTTAGAATCAATCACTAATCAATATTTGACTACTGTTCGCCCAATGTATTATCAATTCATTGAACCATCGAAAGCTTGGGCTGATCTGGTTATCACCAGAGGTGGGAAAAATCGAATGGCTATAGAAGTATTAAAAGCTAAAATACGACAGTTATCACAATAAAAAATCACTCATTAAAATTATATAATAATAAACAACAAAGAGCATGAGGTTACAATGGATCTAACGGTATTTCGCGGTTTACTTGGTATTGGTGTTTTACTTGCTATAGCAGTATTTCTTTCCAAAAATCGTCAAGCAATAAATTTTCGTACTGTTGGTTGGGCTTTTGCTCTTCAAATTGGTCTCGGCGCGTTTGTTCTATATATTCCTTTTGGTAAAGATGCTTTAGCGTCAATATCAAGTGGGGTTCAACAAGTAATTGATAGCGCTAATGTTGGCATTGCCTTTTTATTTGGTGGCTTAGGTACAGATGCCATGTTTTCCAATGGCGTTGGTTTTGTTTTTGCTATACGAGTACTCCCTGTAATTATCTTTTTCTCTTCCTTAATCGCCGTTTTGTATTACCTTGGCATCATGCAATGGGTCGTTAAAATTATAGGTGGTGGACTTCAAAAACTACTAAAAACCAGTAAACCTGAATCATTATCAGCAACCGCCAACATTTTTGTTGGTCAAACTGAAGCCCCTTTAGTGATACGTCCGTATATTGCTAACATGACCAAATCAGAGCTCTTTGCAATCATGGTCGGAGGTTTAGCTTCAGTTGCGGGCTCTATTTTGGCTGGTTATGCTGGTTTAGGAATAGAGTTAAAGTACTTGATCGCAGCCTCCTTTATGGCAGCCCCTGGTGGTCTGTTAATGGCTAAAATCATCATGCCCGAAACAGAACATGACAAAATCGCTCAAGAAGATGTGATTACTGAAGATAGTGGTGAAAAACCTATTAACGTAATTGATGCGGCCGCATCCGGTGCTGCATCAGGTTTAAAACTAGCAGTGAATGTTGGCGCAATGTTATTAGCTTTTATCGCTCTTATTGCATTACTAAATACCCTCGTTGGCGGCACAGCAAGTTTATTTGGATTTGAAAACGTCACAATTGAATGGCTATTGGGTTATTTATTTGCACCTCTCGCGTACATTATTGGTGTTCCAAGTGCTGAAATGTTGCAAGCTGGTAGTTTTATAGGCCAGAAAATTGTCGTAAATGAATTTTTTGCTTACGTTAACTTTGTTGAAATCAAAGACAGCTTAAGTGCTCCAACTCAAGCAATAATAACCTTTGCATTATGTGGCTTTGCTAACTTATCTTCAATTGCTATTTTACTCGGTGGTATTGGTTCAATGGCGCCAAATAGAAGGCAAGACATTGCCAAACTAGGTATGAAAGCGATGCTTGCTGCCACACTGGCTAATTTAATGAGCGCGGCAATTGCTGGCGTGTTTTTATCTCTTTAATACTATACAAAGCGTTAAACTTTTCATGACTCACTGTTCCCTATTTCAATATGCTTTAGGAGAATAAAATTGGTTTTATATATGTAAATAGAAAATTAATTAAATAAAAATTATTGATACTGCTAAACAATTTTGGCTTCGAAAATGCTCAGCAGAATCTCGATTCCCTACTTTATTAATCATCATAAGATTGAAAGTAGAAATTTTTTTGATAACTTTTTTGTCTAAACAAATAAAATTAGGTGCTATATGTCAACTAATAAAAAAACAACCAAAGAAACAGATCAATCCAATGAGCATGACGTGCGTAATGCGGGTATGCCATTTGATCTAGGTTTTATAAATTCTATAAACATTAACCGAAGTGCTGTAGAACGTAGAGCAGCAACAATAGTTTCTAGAAGAACAGTAAAAAAACAACATCAAGCAGCATGGTTACTAAAAGCTATTTCATTCATAGATTTAACAACGCTATCTGGTGATGATACTCCAGGAAAAGTTAAACGTTTGTGTCAAAAAGCTAAGCAACCTCTCAGCAAAGAATTACTTGAGGCACTCGATGCTACTGACCTTAACATTACCACGGGTGCCGTTTGTGTTTACCATAATATGATAAACACCGCTGTTACAGCACTCAAAGGAACGAATATCCCTGTTGCTGCTGTATCTACAGGTTTTCCAGCAGGTCAATCCCCTTTACCAATTAAGATAAGTGAAATCACCGCATCTGTGGATGAAGGTGCTAAAGAGATAGACATTGTTATTAGTCGTGAAAAAATATTTACCGGTGATTGGCAAGGTATTTATGATGAGGTTAAAGCTTTTCGTATTGCCTGTGGTGATGCTCATATTAAAACTATTCTAGCAACAGGTGAGTTAGCAACATTTACTAACGTTGCTAAAGCAAGTTGGGTTTGCATGATGGCTGGTGCAGACTTTATAAAAACAAGCACAGGTAAAGAACCCGTTAATGCCACCCTCCCCGTTAGCTTAGTGATGGTTAGAGCTATTCGTGCGTATTACCAATTAACAGGAGTTAAAGTTGGTTACAAACCAGCTGGAGGAATTCAAAAGGCTAAACAAGCAATTGAATTTATGATTTTAATGAAAGAAGAATTAGGGAATGAATGGTTAGAGCCTCATTTATTTAGATTTGGTGCAAGTAGCTTACTTGGCGATATTGAACGTCAATTAGAGCACTATGTTACTGGCTGTTACTCAGCAAGTCACAGACATGCAATCAGTTAATCACCCTATTTTTAAATTAATCATGCTCAATTAAAGAGCAGGAAGAGAACTCATTATGTCAATCAAAGAGATATTTACTACTATGGAATACGGCAGCGCATCAGAAAACAGTGACGTAGCACAAGAGTGGTTAGCAAACTTAAATAATACCTTTAATCATTATATAAATGGTAAATGGCAAAAGCCAAAATCTAATAAATACTTCGATTCAAACAACCCCGCAAATAGCATTCACATTGCTAATGTCGCTGATGGTAGTGCTGAAGATGTAGACCAAGCAGTACTAGCGGCGAGAAAAGCTCAAAAGCAATGGTACGCGATTGGAGGACACGCCAGAGCAAAGTATTTATATGCTATTGCTAGACAAATTCAAAAACATAGTCGTTTGTTTGCCGTATTAGAAACAATAGATAATGGCAAACCTATACGTGAATCAAGAGATATAGATATTCCCCTTGTTGCTCGTCATTTTTATCATCATGCCGGTTGGGCTCAAATTATGTCTACTGAGTTTAAAGGTTTTGAGCCTTTAGGCGTTGTAGGGCAAATTATTCCATGGAACTTCCCATTGTTAATGTTGGCATGGAAAGTAGCACCGGCTTTAGCAATGGGAAATACCGTAGTATTAAAACCAGCAGAATTCACCTCAGCAACGGCTGTATTATTTGCACAAATTTGTGATGAAATAGGACTTCCCAAAGGCGTTTTAAATTTAATTTTAGGTGATGGCAAGGCTGGGCAAGCCATTGTAGAACATGACAATATTGATAAAATTGCATTTACTGGTTCTACTCAGGTAGGCCGCCTCATTCGTAAAGCAACAGCAGGAACAGGAAAAAAACTTTCCTTAGAACTTGGTGGAAAGTCTGCATTTATTGTTTTTGAAGATGCAGATTTAGATAGTGTTGTTGAGGGTGTAGTTGACGCCATTTGGTTTAACCAAGGACAAGTGTGTTGTGCTGGTTCACGGTTATTAATGCAGGAATCTATTACTGATGAATTGACAAGTAAATTAGTTGCACGCATGAAAAAACTGGTAATTGGTGATTCCTTATCAAAAAATATCGACGTTGGTGCAATTATAGATGCTAGTCAATTAGCAAAAATTAAGGAGATGGTCGCATTAGGAGTATCTGAAGGGGCAACATTACATCAAGCAAACTCTATTGATGATAAAAACGGTTGCTTTTATCCTCCGACACTTTTAACCGATGTTGAACCTGCATCAACTGTTGCTCAACAAGAAATCTTTGGACCTGTTTTAGCTGCAATGACTTTTAGATCCCCTGCGGAAGCGGTGCAAATAGCAAATAACAGTCGATATGGTTTAGCGGCCAGTGTTTGGTCTGAGAATATCAATGTTGCCTTAGATGTTGCACCAAAAATAAAAGCAGGAGTGGTTTGGATAAATTGTACGAATCTTTTCGATGCTGGAGCTGGCTTTGGCGGATATCGGGAATCGGGTTTTGGGCGTGAAGGTGGCAAAGAAGGACTTTTTGAATATATTCAAGAATCATGGCTAACCAAACTAACAACAAAAACCACAAAGGCCAAAGAAAGCAAAAAGACCACCAAAAACGCTAACCCGGCCATATCAATTGATCAAACTGCTAAATTATTTATTGGTGGTAAACAAGTTCGTCCAGACAGTGGCTACAGTTTACCTGTTTTTGATGCCTCAGGAGTTCACATTGCTGAGATCCCTGACGGTAGCAGGAAAGATATTAGAAATGCCGTAGAAGCTGCTAATAAAGCAGTTACATGGTCTGGAGCTGCTGCTCATAATAGAGCCCAAGTTATCTATTTTATAGCAGAAAACCTACAAAGTAGAGCAACAGAGTTTGCAGACCGAATTTGTCAACTAACAGGTAAATCATCAAAAGATGCTGAAAATGAAGTTAATTTAGCCATTAATAGAATTTTTTCAGCTGCTGCTTGGGCAGACAAATACGAAGGTCAAATACATGTTCCTCCTCAACGAATTGTTACGTTAGCAATGAAAGAAGCTCTGGGTAATATTGCTATTGTTGCCCCTGAAGAAGCTGGCTTTTTAGGTTTGATATCTACTATTATGCCTGCAATAGCGATGGGAAATCGAGTTATTGTAGTACCATCAAGAGAAACGGCTTTATTAGCGACAGACTTTTATCAAATACTTAATACCTCCGATGTACCTGCTGGTGTAATCAACATCATCACAGGTGATAGAGAATCATTAACTGATACACTAGCAAAACACTACGACGTAGATGGTTTTTGGTATTGGGGAACAGCCCAAGGAAGTAAGTTCGTTGAATTTGAATCTGCTGCCACAATGAAACGAACTTGGGTTAATCATGGTAAGTTGTATGACTGGACATCCGAGGAACAAATAAATAGTGATCTATTTTTACGACATGCAGTAGAAATAAAAAATGTCTGGGTGCCTTATGGTGCATAAATAATTATAAAAACCTGAATACTCACTACATAATTTTTGTAGTGAGTTAATTATACCAAGTTGATAAAGTTCTGAATTTGGAAGATATTTATTCAAATTGGTATTAAATAAAACTAAGAAATCGTCTATGGCACAGCTCTATTTTTACTACTCTTCAATGAATGCAGGAAAGTCTACACATTTATTGCAATCCTCATACAATTATAATGAATGTGGTTTACGAACAGTACTCTATACCGCTCAAATTGATGATCGGTATGCAAAAGGTAAAGTTTCTTCTCGATTAGGTATCAATGCCGATGCGCAATTGTTTACTGCAGAAACTGATTTACTTGCTGAAATTACCGCTATGCAACGTGAGGATAAAATTGCTTGTGTGTTAATTGATGAAGCGCAATTTTTAACAAAAAGGCAGGTCAATCAATTAACTGACATAGTTGATAATTTACATATTCCTGTTTTAGCCTATGGAATTCGTACCGACTTTTTAGGGCAAACTTTTACAGGTAGCGCCGCATTGCTTGCATGGGCTGACAAACTCGTTGAATTAAAAACTATTTGTCATTGTGGCCGCAAAGCCAACTTTGTTATTCGTTTAAATTGTGACGGTAAAGCTGCGACAGGTGGTGAGCAGGTGGAAGTTGGCGGTAATGAGCGGTATCAAGCGTTATGCAGGAGTCATTTTAAAGAATATGTGTCGTTAACATAATGAGTGAATTTTAATCGACATTCTCATTAATTATAAAGATTTTGAGAAATAAAGGACTACAAAATAAGGATTATGTTGCCATAGGCTCGACAGGAAGAAGTTTATTCTTTTATTGTTCACACGATAGATTGATTATATCGCATAGGGCGTTTATATTACGGATATTCGCACAATAGATAAAGTAATCAACTTTGAGTAATAGTCCCAATTCAGCACAAAATTCATATCAAAAAGGCCTCTTATTATGGCAACAAAAAAAAACCAATGAAGCCTTCCAGTATTTCCAAAAGGCATTCAGTGAAACGGATGATAAACCCTCTTTTTTGTTGTCGATTACTCAGCTTTTACTTGATTCAGGTTATTTTCAACAAGGAATCGAAGTTTTAAATCAATATCGTTCAGCGACTGAAAAATCGTCTGCATTACAGGTCAGGCTTGCGTTGCTTCATGATAAGATGAAAGCCACCACATCAGCCATTTCAATACTTAATGACTGTATAAAAAGCGACCCTTTGTGTGTTGATGCCTATACCCTACTTGCCGAAATTTATGGCCATAACAGGCAAATTGATCTTGCTGAAACTACTCTTTTAGCATTGCTAAAGCAATATCCAGACAATCTAGAAATCCATAACTCAGCGGCCTCCTATTTAACTGCAATTGGTGCTGATTCGGCAGCACTTGACGCTTACGCTTTAGCGATAGAAAAAAAGTCATATACCGTAGCTACGCTTTCAAAAATTGCAAAATTGCATCATTCTCTGGGGGAGTTTAATGAGGCGACAAGATACAATCTTCTTGCGCTATCGAAATATCCTAACAATGCCGCTGCTTATCAAGGTATTGCTACATCAAAAAAATTCAGTACAGATGACAGTGAAATTATCAAACAGTTTACTGATGCTCTGAAAACAGGACTGAGCATCGAAACCTCGACAGTTTTAAATTTTTCTCTTGGTAAAATCAATGATGATCTGTCTAAATTTGATCAGGCATTTGAATTCTTTAAAACAGCTAATCAACAACGAAAAAAAATGCTCGCTAAACCCTTTGATATCAATAGCGTTAAGCAACAATTTGAAAAGCTAAAGAATTATTTCAGCGAACAACAAATTAACCAGCTTCAGAAAAAGACTTCTAACACTTATGAACCCATTTTTATAGTTGGTATGCCTCGATCAGGCACAACATTACTTGAAAGAATTTTTTCAAGTAATGATCAGGTGTTTTGCGCTGGTGAACTAGAAACACTCGATTTGTTCCCAAAACATATTGAAGACTCTACGGGAAACAAAGTTATTTTTCCTGAGGTTTTATCCCACATTCCTGGCCAGGCGGTAGACTATTATTGTAAACAATATCTGGAATCTGTCAGCGCTAATTATAATGATTATCAGCATACACTAGATAAAAATCCTTTAAATTTCGCTAACATTGGCTTAATCAAAATGTTGTTCCCAAAAGCCAAAATTATTCATTGCACTCGCAATCCCATGGATATTTGCCTATCCATATATTTTCAGAATTTCGCACACACTAACATGGACTTCAGTTATGACTTAAACGATATAGCACAGTACTATTCGTTATACTCTGAAATGATGCAACACTGGCGTCATCAGAATATAGACATATTAACCATTAGCTATGATGACATGGTGACGGATACCAAAAAGATAATTGATCAACTGTGTGAATATACGGGTCTCAAGCAACTAACAGTAGAACCTCTTGAACAGAGTGTTGCTTCAATTCATACAGCCAGTGTTTGGCAGGCTCGCCAGAACATCTACAAAGATTCCATTGAACGATGGAAAAGTTATGAAAAGCAGTTGTCAGATTTTACTCTTCGCTATCCAGAGTTAGTTAAGTAAAATGAATTAATACGGGATGAACAGAGTAGAAAAACGACAAGGTTTAAACAATACTTATTAGAATGTGTTATCGGTCAGGCATTAACAATTAACTCAAGAAAACTATATATCTTAATGTGGTTTCATCATTGGCACTGTAAAATGGGTAACACGTAACCAAAACAAGCTCTTTAATAGAGGGCTTCTTATCTTGATAATCGTTTTCTTCTCCATCATTATTAAACAAGACTAACTGCTCTGTTTTAATATCCATAATAGCGGTATTGTTGACCTTAAATGTCTGAGTTCTTCCTGCTTTAAAGGTTAACGTTACGCTGTCGTTTAATGTTAACTCGTTTAAAAGACTAAAATGGGTATCATTATGTGCAGAAATAACTACAACACTTGTGTTTTCCCCTTCACTCTTTGTTACCTTGAGTTGATTAATCCCTGGGCCAAATGCCAAAGCTTGTCCTGAATCATTATTTAATACAATCTGAGTGATATTGAAGCGTTCAAAACTTAATTTAGCTACAGGATAAAAATCGGCCCATGGCCAAGGTTTGACCCTAATCTTATTTTTGTTACCTTCAGCTACTGTTTGCTGTTGCCATGTTTTATGCAATAAATATTGGGCAAGTTGGGCTTTAATCATTAAGTATCCCCCGTGCGCTAAGCTAGTAAAAGCCGCTAGCAAAACTAGAAAAGCAACATAGTGCGCTACATTTTTTCCTTTTAGCATAAGAATTAACTAGGATTTAAGAAACATGTTTTAGCCAGTACTTGTATAAAAATAGCAACTAAAATTAACATTAAACCAAAGTAAAAATAACCAACCACCCCTAAAGCCGTATTCGCTAAAGGAATGACTTGAGTTGATCCTTTAGGCATTAGATTTTTAACACTTTTACTTTGTAGTAACCTATTTGTTTTTCGGCTGACTACTTCCTCAATGGCAATAAAACTTGTATAGGGAGATACTATTTGATGCTTTAATGCTAATTGAGTTATTTGAAATTCACGCTCAGCTTTATTTTGTGCAGAGCTTCGACGATGTAATAATGTTAAATGGTTTATTTTTTCTCTAGCCCACCACTGAGAAACTCCATTATCAACAACGTTTGCGCTTGATCCTTCTTTAACATTTTCCTTCCCTCCATTAGTAATATCAACCTGTTCTTGCCAAGTGGTGGAGGCTAACTTTCCAGAGACATTAATAACTTGTTTTATACCTTTATCAACATCCTTTGGCCAACGCGCGCTTATTAACAAGGGCTGGCCAAAATAAAGATCAGGAATTTCTTGAGGAAACATTTCCACCTGTTCTATAGGCCAAGTTAATTCGATATTTTTCATTAACGGCTTGCTAATTTGGCTAAACAATTCGGTCATTTGACCATTTACCTCATTGATACTGCCGATATAGCGATAAGTACCGCGCCCTATTTTTGCTGCCTGAGACATGAAGTAGCCATTGGGTGCCGATCCTATACCAATAGTATGCAAACGAGTCTTAGCAAGTTTCCTGTCAATTAAATCAAATAACTCATCTTCATTCCCCACACTGCCATCGGTTATAAAAATAATTTGTCGATAGGAATTATCACTTTGTGAGGGTTGTAAGGCTCGTTCAATCGCGGGATACATATTTGTTCCACCACCTGCGGTTAAATTTGAAAGCCAATGTTTAGCTTGTGCAATATTGCCTGTGTTCGCAAGCTTGCTATATCTAAAAATACTCTGGGTATCATCATTAAAAGAAATAATGTTAAAACTGTCATTAGGGTTTAAGAAATCAAGTGCAGTAATGAGTGATTGCTTTGCTTGCCTTATCGCTACACCGCCCATTGATCCAGACGTATCAATAATGTAAACAACTTCCTTGGTAATTATTTGAGCATGAACACGTTTAGGAGGCATCAACATTAACAAGCCATATTGATAATCATTTTGTGTTTGACCATGATCTGACTGTTGAAAAAATGCAGCTTTAGGTACCTTGCCTTGGGTTAATTTCCACTGTAAAACAAAATCTTGGTTGAGGAGCGTATTTTTATCTGCAAGTGTTATTGAAAGATTATCCTTAAATTGCATTTTATTAATTTTATGATACCGACTAATAACTTGTGTAAGTGGAAAACTACTATTTAAATTAATCGCTATCGTAACCGTTTGTTGAGGGTTTGTATTTTTCTGGCTGTTTATAGTTTCATCCCTCTTTTGAAAAGGAGTAATTTCACTCGCATCAGTTACTCTAGCGTTATTCATTGCCCAGCCATGTGATTTTATTTTTGAAATTTTCACTGAATTATCAATGTATGGATGGCCTTTATCTTCACTACTGTTTATCTGTGGTAAAGGAATATACCTAGGTGTAAGTGTTAACGGGATTCGTAATGCAAATGTTTCATCATTTAGGGCTACAGATTGTAAGTAACTCAATGATATTTTAATTATTTCGCCTGGTGCTATATTGGCAATTTTTGTGGTAAACAAATTGGGACGCTGCTCTGAAACCAAACTTACTTTTTTACCTTGCTTCTTAGCTTTTCTATATAGTTTTTGTGCTTGGTGTTTTTCTTTAATTTTGCCAATGATGCGTCGTTTACCTATTTCCATTACCATTGAATCTACCGCAGCATCATCAATAAGTGGAAAAACATAAACAGCTTCTAAGAAATCATTACTTGAATTCTTAAAGGTTTGCGTAAAGTTAACTCGCGCAAGTAAACCATTAACATTCACTTGATAATTACTATTTTGTGTTAATGCAGGGAGATAACTATTATTACTTTTAAAGTACAAACTTCCAGAGCTAATATCTTGATATGGAATACTTTTTGTTTCAAGTTCTTGAGCGGCAACTTTACCTATATTGATTAAATGAAGTAAAGAAACCCAAATAACAATGCAGATAAATGAACTATGTGATTGTGTGAAATAGATTGTACCTTTCATGCTAAAGCTCTACAGGGAATAAAGCTATATCATGAAGGTAAATTATGTTTTTACAGGGCTGAGATTATGGCTAACTCATGTCAAATTATGACAAAACTGACATTGTTTGAGATGAACTAATTTAATAAAGCATGACCTTCAGGTAATTGTTTAGCAATCCATAGCGCTAATTTATGTTTCATATTGGGCTGATCTTCATTATCAACGGCTAGTGGCTGTATTAATTTATCACTAACCAATAAACGATATAAACTTTCTACTTTCTCTTTAGCTGAATTGGTGGCGGAAAAGCTCTTGTAGCCTCTATTTATTGCATATTTCTCACCAATAATTAACGCTTTTTTTAACAACTCTGCTTCATTTTTTAATTTTTTCATTTTTAAATAATTCTTTAAACTTTAACAAAATAATTGCTGTAACGATGCGTTAAAATCAATGAAATTACAAGTCCATTTATTGATAAATATAAGATATAAGTTTGTAACTAAATATTTAGTCAAAATTGATTTACATCACTCTTCGTATATATATAATCTAGTATAGTTTTACAATTATTTATTTACCCAACAAGGTATTAAGATGTCTATTTCACGTATGAGAAATGCCCAGCACAAGGTTTACATTCCATCTTCTGCTCGAGAAAACCAATATTTAATGGTCAAATTTGCTTTAACTGATCAATTAATTGCCAAGTACAGTAATTTAATAGATGAGAATGCTCTTGAGCCCTATACAAAGTTTTATCAAGAATTATCTAAAATTTACTTTAATGTTTGTGATAATTTAAATCTTGAAAACTGTCAGTTTATTGCTAATGATAAATTTGCTCGTGTTCGTTTTAGTCCTGAGAAAATGACTTCGCAAACTGAGCAGCAGTTACTATTTTTATACAACCCACAATACCATACTAGTCAAAATAGTTATTTTGATGGACAAAAAAGAACTAAAAAAATCACCTTACTTTTTCTTGCTAATGGTGATGATGTACGTGTTCAATCAGCAAAATTCCATCAACAAGTAAAACAAGCCATAGGTGATTTTGCTAAAGCGCTAGAATTAGACATGTATAAGGTGCGCGTTTGTGACCATCAGCACTTAACCTATGATTTATTTGCAAAAGATAAAGGTTTAGAAGGTAAACAAGTACATAAGTTTCGTTCTATCACAAATAGATATGCGACAGATGAACTAGATATACCAGCAAACAATGATGCGCTTACTTATGCAGTGGTAGATTTTCCGATTAATCGCCGCATTCGTTCATTAGTGAGCATTGACGAGGATTCCAGCGAGCAATATAACGAACTTTACAACCTAATAGCAGATGCATTTATTAGTTCAGCTAAGAATCATAATTTAAATAATGGCGCTGTTATTGCTAATGGTTTAGTACCTATAGTAAGAAGTGCTAAAGACGAAAATGTAATCGCCAGTGGTGAATTACTCATGTTAGGTTACAATCCTGCTCATACGAGTGGCGGTTATACTTGTAAGTGGAGTTCAGATAAATTGGTTGACACTATTCAACTGGTTTTTGTTGCCTGCGATCAAAATAAAACCTCTCATGGCTACGGTAAATTTGTTAATCAAATTGAATTAGCATTACGCTCTTTTGCACAAACACTAGATTTTGTTAACGATAAAGAAGAAATGTTAGTCAGATTACATCAGCATATTGGTTATTACTTAGAACAATAGTTGAGCGCAATAATTAACTTACTTTCATTGCTGGTAACTATCCCCCATGTGAACTCAAAAACTGAATTCACTTGGGGTTTCGATGAACCCCTTGATATCAGGTAAACCTAAATCAAGAGTGACCATTTCTTAACATGAAAGATAAAGCACTCAATGCTAATTTTCCTTGGTTAACATGATTAACAACAAATCCCTGTATTCGAAGGAATTTCTGCAACGCTGTTGCAAGTGGCATATCATTTTCTACTAAATGTATTCGCATGTTATCTCCTTGTCCAAAACTTAATCTCTTGTTCGGTTAAAAAACTTTCAGCATTAGCCCCTTGTAATAATGCTAACGTTGCTAATATTCCTGCTTGAATGCAATGCGGTGATACAACAGTTATTGAGCGAGGTGCCATAGCTATTGGCCAACCAATTTTGGCATTTAAAATATGCCCATATCGTATGCCGTCTTTTATTAGAAACCGTTTCGCATCACCACTAGTGGCAAGTGCACCAGATTTGAGTGAAACGATCATATCAGTAGGGTTATCTGTGCCTAGCGTACTATCAAGGTCTGGGTGTTCTATAGCCACTTGCCATGTTTCATTATTAAGGCGTGGCCGAGTTACGGCTAGGTCTCCGCCTAAGTTAACTAATACGGGAGCACTGGTTAACTGCTTAGCTAAAATAATACTGCGATCAACTGCATATTCCTTGCCTATACCGCCAAAGTCAATTTCCATTCCCTTAGACAAGGTTATTTGCTGGCGATCAAAGTGAATTTTTTTCCAACCGACCATAGATAAAGCTGCACTAACTTGTGTTTGTGAAGGAAATTCACTACTTTGAACACTCCCTCCATGAAAAGTCCAAATTTTTCTCAGAACCCCAGAGCTAATATCAAATAGACCATCACTTAATTGATAACAATGATCGGCAAAAGTTAATAATAGATAGGTTTCTTCATCAATAGCAACAGATTGGCCAGCTTCTCTATTAATAACACTACAGAGGCTATTGTGATCATAGCGACTATATTTATCTTCAATACGCCAAACCTCGGTTGCCACAATATTACCAAGATTAGAAGCTAACTGCTTATCCGTTGTTTGTACAATAACTTCGCAAGGACTAGCCATCGCATTAAAAGAAATACTATAGCTGTCTTTGTGTTTTTCTACGTTAATCGCTCTGCTATTTTTGATCAAACATTTCTCTTTAACAAAAAATTGTACGTTTAAGCTTTAATTTGTATGGTTCGATTTAAAGAAAAAAGTACGGAGTTGACGGGTGCATTTATTACTTTTGGCAAAAAAAATGGGCTATACAGCGACAAGTAAAATAGTTGCTAAAAGGAGTATGTTACTTGGGCGATAATAGCGTCAACTGTTGGATAAAGTTCAACATCTTTCAAGACACTGGGTTCATTAAAACCAGCATCTGTTGGTGTTTGACGGTAATACTCCAACCTAAATGATAATTCATGACCATTGTTAACTAACATACCGTATTTTATTCCAACAGTGAAAGCTGTCATCTCTCCTATACGATAATCAGCACTGACGAATTCTGGTAAAATATTGTTTTCTTCTAAAAAAGGACGATAAAAACTCGCGGCACTTTGTTGGTAAATCCTGAGGTGTGGCTGCAAATAACTTTCCCTGCCGAAGCCATCCCCCAGTTGAATTCTAAAACGCGAGTCGATTGTATGAGATGTTATTTTCCAGTCATCCCACATATATCGGTACGATACATCTAATACCGTTGTATCAAAGTGATATAATGATTGAGTATAAATACTTTGTTTGATACGTGAGTCTGGACGAGATTCATATATATAATCTTTCGCTGTTCCATCACCATCTACCATTGATAATATTTTAAATGGATCAGTTAAATAACCATCAACTATTGAGTAAGAATAATTAAATTTCATCAACATTCTACGATTAATCACTTGGGTAAAACCAAGTAAGATATCAGCAGTGCTTTTGTCATCCTCGTTACCAATTCTGGTTGTAGCAAAGTTATCATCCCAGCTAGGATCATTACTATCACCTATTAGCATGGAAGCGAAAGGTTTAGGAATCCCACCTTCTGGGGTAAAGGTGTCTTGAAAATAACTAAAACCAGCTGAAAGAGTTGAATTTTTCCTATCAAACTCTATTGCTAAATTGCCATTAACGCCTAAAGATAAATAATCATACTCTTTAGAAATATGCACTCCACCACTTACAGTATAATCAGGTGCTAGAGGCTGTGTCCATTGCCCATTAAGCTGAACACGGGTGTCTTTGAAAGTATCATCAAGCGGTGTAACTCCTGGAGCTACTTCATATTGGCCATTACCCGAGGGACGAGTAAATGTCTGTACGGTTGGTTGTGCTACGGCGCCATTAGCTGAAGCACCAGTTAAGGTGTCTATCGTTAGTTTAAGATTTAACACTTCTTCATTATCGAAGGTTTTCTTAGCATTAAAAATAGCTTCACCGGCACTCACCCTATCTACTTCACTATAGAATAAAAAAGCACTATCAAATTCCCATGTATCTTCTTCAACATTAGCCATTGTAGTTGTTTCAGCTTGGGCTAAATTATTTGTACCCAACAGAGCCGCTGTTGCAATAGTTAATGCCGCTTTGATATTTGGTTTGTCATTTTTCATTTTATTGTTACCGGAAATTTTAGTTGCAGCCGCACCCACCACCACCAAAACCTTTTCCTCCACTTGAAGCTTCTTTACTAAAATAAATATGATCATCAAGTGCAGCATCAATAGGTGATGCAGTTAACGACATTTCTTTTTTTGCTAATAAATCTCGCTCCCAGGGCTCTACACCTAAATTAGCGCAACCTGACATGCCGATAAAGATTGGAATGAGTAAAGTTAACTGTGTTTTTTTATGGATCATTATTTCATCTCATTTGTATTCAATAATTGCTCTATCTCTTGTTGATAATCGAGTATTTTATTCGAAAAAAATCCTGTGTGCCGAGATTTTATCTTTCCATCACGACCGATTAACATACTGCTTGGCATTCCTTGAACTTTGAAATGTTTAGCAATTTTTCCTTTGGGATCATAAATAACAGCAAAATTTGCCGGCGTTTCTCTGAGAAATTTTTCCGCTAACATTTTATCTGCATCTAAATTTATACTGATAACGCTAAAACCTTTCTGTTGATATTTCGCTTGTATTCTATTCATCCAAGGAAAGGATTTTCGACAAGGCCCACACCAAGATGCCCAAAAATCAAGGTAAATAACCTCTCCTTCATGATTGCTTAGCGCTTGCTCAAGTGCTATTTGGCTGTTAACAACTTCTTGAGATTTAGCGTTATGGCTACTAATCAACAATATTAAAACTAAAACTGGAAGTAAAAGAACTGTAAATTGAATATGTTTCAATAAATGTTGCAAGTGGATACCTAATATAAAAATGTTTAATGAATTCATAATTAAACCATACATTCATCTTGTTTTCTTTATGAATGCTTAAGATTGGTTAAGTTTTTATATATTGCCTGCAAATAAACAATTTGAAGACACTTTTTACTTTTTAATTTAGAAATTTTTAAAATTATGGTTGCTTTTTTTTGTCGAACTGGCAAAGTGTCATTAAGTAATTAGTGCTGTTGCACTAATTACTCTCACAATTTACTTAACAATAACTTAAAGGAGTAGCGCTTCAATGTGTTCGATCTTTGGTATATTAGATATAAAAACAGGTGCAGATGCACTTCGTCCAAAAGCTTTAGAATATTCTCGTCTATTACGTCACCGTGGCCCAGACTGGTCAGGAATTTACAATAATGATAATGCAATTTTAGTGCATGAACGTTTATCTATTGTTGATACTGAGCATGGTGCTCAACCATTGTATAACGAAAATAAAACCCATGTATTAGCAGTGAATGGTGAAATATATAATCATAAAACACTTGCTAGTGAATTATCTGTTGATTATGAATTTCAAACGGCATCTGACTGTGAAGTAATTCTTCCACTATATAAAGAGCATGGTGTTGATTTTGTAGATAAATTACAAGGTATGTTCGCTTTTATTGTATACGATGAAACAAATAACTCTTATCTAATCGCGCGTGACCATATTGGAATTATCCCGCTATATACCGGTTACGATGCAGATGGTAATTTCTATGTTGCTTCAGAAATGAAAGCATTAATGCCTATTTGTAAAACCGTTAGTGAATTTCCACCTGGACATCTTCTTGACAGTAACGTTGGCGAAGTACAAAAGTACTATAAGCGTAACTGGCAAAAATATGATGCAATAAAAGATAATACCACCAGTACTACTAAAATTCGTGAAGCATTAGAAGAGTCGGTAAAAAGCCACTTAATGACTGATGTTCCTTATGGCGTGTTACTTTCTGGTGGGTTAGATTCATCATTAATTTCTGCTATCACGCAAAAATTTGCATCCAGACGTATTGAAGAAAATGACTTAAGCGAGGCATGGTGGCCTAAAGTTCACTCTTTCGCCTGTGGATTAGAAGGCTCTCCTGATTTAATTGCTGCTCAAACAGTAGCAGATAGTATTGGCACGATTCACCATAGTGTTATCTTTACGGAACAAGAAGGTATTGATGCACTCAAAGAAGTTATCTATCACTTGGAAACTTACGATGTAACCACAATTCGAGCCTCAACCCCAATGTATTTAATGGCAAGAAAAATTAAAGCTATGGGAATTAAAATGGTACTTTCAGGTGAAGGTGCTGATGAAATATTTGGGGGCTATTTATACTTCCATAAAGCGCCTAATGCACAAGAATTTCATGAAGAGCTTAACCGTAAACTTGATAGACTACATAAATTTGATTGTCTACGTGCTAACAAATCTATGTCTGCTTGGGGCATTGAAGCACGCGTACCATTTTTAGATAAAAACTTTATGGATGTTGCTATGCGCATCAATCCAGAAGATAAAATGTGCGGTAATGGTAAAATGGAAAAAGCTATTTTACGTTCTTCTTTCGAAGGATACCTACCAAAAGAAATTTTGTGGCGTCAAAAAGAGCAATTTTCTGATGGTGTTGGTTATTCCTGGATTGATGGCTTAAAAGAATATGTTGAATCACAAGTAACTGATCAACAGCTTGAGAGTGCGGAATTTAAGTTTCCAGTAAATACACCTGACAGTAAAGAAGCTTATTTTTATCGCAGTGTTTTTGAAGAAAAATACCCATTAGTGTCTGCTGCAGATTGTGTTATTGGTGGTAAATCTGTTGCTTGTAGCACTGAAGAAGCACTTGCTTGGGATGAAAGCTTTAAAAACAATGCCGATCCGTCTGGACGCGCCGTTTTAAGTGTACATAACGAAAGTTATTAAAGCTTAACTCAAATAGATGGTCATTTAATGACCATCTATTTAATATTCTATTATTTAAACCTAAATATTACTTGTACTTACATCATTTTTCACTATTATTTATCTATACTCTTATAAGAAATTTGCTTCATGGAAAGACTACTTCTATACATTCTTTTATCATTTGCTTTTTTATCAAGCCAAGTTCGAGCAACGCCTGACTCATTTGATGATAACCTTGACTATTTAGAGTTATCTCTTGAAGATTTAGTTAATGTTTCAGTTATTACTTCATCTAAATACATAGAAAAAAGCATTGACTCTCCGGCAAATATTCATGTTATTACTGCAAAACAAATAAAAGACCGTGGTTATCAAAATATTGAAGATTTATTAAGAAACCTACCCGGCGTCGATATACAAGAACACTCCGTCATAGGAGGTTACAATGTTGTCTCTATGCGTGGGGCTAAAAATAATAATAAATTTATTATTCTAAAAGATGGTATTCGTATTTCGACTCCCGCAGGTGAAATCAATACAATTTCTAACAACTACCCACTTTATTTAGCTAAACGAGTTGAAGTATTAATGGGGCCAGCCTCTGTTAATTATGGTGCCGACGCTTTTTCAGCTGTAATTAATATTATTACGTTTGATCAAAAAGATGAAAACCAAAATAACTTATCAATTTCTGTTGGTGACGATCAATATATAAACGGTCATATGTTGTATAGCAAACGTTTAAATAATGGCATTTATATTAATACCGGACTACATGGGCATTATAGTCAAGAGTATAATTTTGCGGATGATTATCCAGAACTCTATAAAGATATATCAAAGAATTATAATTTCAAAAATACTGATGGTTTTCAATTTTTTGCTGATGCCAAAATAAACGAATATTTTAGCACCGGAGTTAACCACTCAAAAATCACCTATTCCTCAGATTTTACCGCTAAAGCAAGTTTTTCTTCATTCGATCATAGCCTTCTTGAGGAAAGTTTAACGACTCTATATGCAAATTTTAATTTTGACTTTAGTAAGAAGCTTCATTCTAAAACATTATTTTCTTATCAACTTTTCACTTTAGGAAATGCGAGTAATTTTAATAATTTATTTACTGGTTTTACTAAACAATATAAGTATGGTCGTACTGCCCGTTATAGTCTGAATCAAGATTTTACTTATCATTTCAATGAATCACACCTACTTTCAGGAGGTTTGGTTTATGATTACTTTGATATCATTCCACGAAGCCCTGACTTACCTGCCCCGTATGAAGTAGAAAAAAAGCCTAATGAACAAGCCTTTTTCTATCCTAACACTGAACTTAGCATTTCATTTTTTCAGCAAAGAGATGAAAATATGGGTGTTTACATACAAGATAATTGGAAAATAAATGATAAATGGCGGCAAGTAAGCGGGTTTCGCTATGATCATCATACGCTTTATAATGATACTGTTAATCCTAGTTTAACAACAATTTATAAAGCTAATCAGGACAATGTTTTTAAATTATTATATGCACATTCTTTTTTAGCTCCGCCATCAAGCCAAGCATTTAATAGTTTCGGCGTTTTTACAGGAGAGAAAAATGAGCAAGATGAATGGTTAAGTAGTCCTCTTGTTTCCTTTAGGGTGCCTAATGAAGCCATAAAGCCTGAAACTTTAAAAAGTTTAGAGTTAAATTATGAACACTGGTTCAGTGCTAAAAGCAAAATTAAATTTGCCACTTTTTATAATGAAATAAATGATGTGATCATAATTACAAATGATGAAGTAGCACAACAAGCTATTGATGGAGCACAATTAATCAAAACAAATTCATTCAAAAACATTGGTAAATCTAAAGCGTACGGTATTGATATTAATGCTAACTTTAATGTTGCATATAAAAACACGCATGTTGGCTATTGGATAGCAATGTCTTATATAGATGGTGAGTTAACCGAACAAGACATTAGTACAGATCTACCCTTAATCGCGCACTATAAGCTAAAAGCTGGTTTAACTTACAACTATCTACAAAAATATAAATTAAGCCCTACTATCCGCTGGATAAGTGAAACTACTGGCAATAATTTAATCGTTGGTAGCGATAATGAACGAACCGAAATAGATAGTTACTTTGTTGTAGATTTACATGGTGAAACTCGAATTTCAGACCAATTATTATTTAAATTAACTATCAACAATCTATTCGATGAGAAGTATTTTAACGCTCCTTTTGAAAATACTTTTTTAGCGTTTGACAAAGCGCCACAAGTTGGACGCCTTATTTATGCAACGATGCAATATAACTTCTAAATGAAGAAGTTTGACTTGGCTAGCCTGCTGATAAACCATTCACTATTTCTTTTATCAAAGGAGGTCCCTGGTATATAAAACCAGTGTAGACTTGCACTAAGCTTGCACCAGCTGCCAATTTTTCATTGGCATCGCTACTTGAAGCAATACCGCCAACACCAATGATAGGTAATTTATTATCTAATGCTTTAGCTAAAATGCGAATCACTGTGGTACTTTTATCTTTTACCGGGGCGCCACTTAGGCCACCTTGCTCATCACCATGTTCTAAACTTTCAACACCCTCTCGGGATAAAGTTGTATTGGTCGCAATAACGCCGTCAATATTGTTATCAATAAGACATTTAGCAATAGAGTTTATTTCTTCTTCGAGTAAATCTGGCGCTATTTTAACTGCAATAGGTACATACTTGCCATATTGCTTAGCTAACTTCTCTTGCTCTATTTTTAATGCTGACAATAACTCATTTAACGCATCACCGTATTGTAAAGATCGTAAACCGGGTGTATTAGGTGAAGAAATATTTACTGTGATATAAGTGGCAAAATCATACACCTTACGCATGCAATGAATATAATCGTCTTTAGCATTTTCATCGGGGGTATCTTTATTTTTACCAATATTTATCCCCAACACACCACAAAATTTCGCTTCTCGTACTTGTGATACTAAATAATCCACACCCTTATTATTAAATCCCATACGATTAATAATGGCGTTAGCTTCTGGTAACCTAAACATGCGCGGTTTTTCATTTCCCGGCTGTGGTCTTGGCGTTACAGTTCCAATTTCAACAAAACCAAAGCCCATTGCAGCAAATGCATTAATGCACTCACCATTTTTATCTAGCCCTGCTGCTAACCCTAGTGGATTTGGGAATTCAATACCCATAACCTTAACAGGATTATTGGTTACGCGTTGCTTATAAAAAGCATTCAAAGGCGTTGAGCCTGTACTTTTTAGCCCTTTTATAGTCAACTCATGAATTGTTTCAGCATCGAATTGAAATAGAACTTTACGAATGGCAGGATAAAACATAAAACCTCAAATTAGTTACGCACACAGAGTTGGAATTAAAAAATCCCCGCTTAACTTAAATCTTAATAAGTTGGGCGAGGATTTTATCAGTTAATGCCTTTTTTATACATTTCTTTTAGCTGTAAAAGATCAACTTTCTTTAATTAACCTCTGACAGTTTAAACTTAATAACATCAATTCACGTAAAGCGACAGAGAACTTTGCAAACTCATGGGTTTGCCCCACTTTAAACTCAGTTAGAATATGTCTCCATCTGTCTAATGGTTGGGCATTGGTTTCCACCCAAGCATCAAGCATCTTATCTAAGTCTTTCTCTTTAGCACCGCAATCACATTTTAACACAACAGCCGTTAAAGAACGTTGCTGCCAATCTAACTCTTCTCTAAATGATGCCCTAGCAAGTGCTTGCCAGTGATTTCCCACTGCTTGGCGAGTTATTTGATCTAAGAACCAATGTAGCTCTAAGCGAACACCGAGTTTAAAGTAAAGATTAGCTACCAGCTCAACATTTCTGCCATCTTCTTCCGCAATTTCTGCGATGTCTAATGCTGAGAAAATAGTGCTCAATTGAGCAATACGAACTGCCACAACTTTTGGTACGCCAGCAATAACTAAATCCCCTTCAACACGCTGTATTTGCTGTGCTTCGTCTTCAATAATAAAGCTACTGAGCTTTTTCGACATAATAGCAAATGTAGGCTGAAACAAGGCAATTGATTGTTCAATGGTTAATGATTTATTACGATGGCGCAAGAACCAACGAGTAGCTCGTCTTACTGTACGGCGATATTGAAATAACATTTCAGTTTGAATTGCAGTTGAAATCTTATTATTCAGTATTTCAATTTTTTGCCAAAACTCTTCTAATTCAAATACAGCGCAAGACATAGTGTAACTATTGGCTATTTCAACAACGGTTGCACCCGTTTCTTCTTGCATTCGATTAACAAAATTAAAGCCCATATCATTACCGATTTTATTGGCAAGTTTGGTTGCAATAATTTCAGCGCGAAGTGGATGCTGCTGCATATGTTCTTGGTACTTGTCCTGTAATTGTTGTGGGAATGCGTTAATCAACAATTTATTGTGATATGGATTATCCGTAATATCTTTATGAACAAGATCTTCTTTTAATACCATTTTATTATACGCAAGTAATACAGAGAGCTCTGGACGAGTTAAACCATTTCCTTTAGAAAGTCTATCTGCGATTTCTTCATCATCCGGAATAAACTCTAATGCTCTATCAAGTTTACCGGTACGCTCTAGTTCATGAATGAAACGAACTTGTTCTTTTAATTGCTTAACCCCTCGCATTGCAGTAATAGACAATGAGTGCGTTTGACGATAACAATCTTCAATGACTAACTCTCCTACTTCATCAGTCATATCGTAAAGTAGTTGATTACGCTGCTTAACAGTTAAGTCGCCATTTTGAACTAGGCTATTAAGTAAAATTTTAATGTTAACTTCATTATCACTACAGTCAACACCGCCTGCATTATCAACTGCATCAGTATTAATACGTCCACCATTTGATGCAAATTCTATTCGGCCAAGTTGAGTTAACCCTAGATTTCCGCCTTCACCTACTACTTTTGCATTAAGATCACAGCCATTAATTCTCAAGGCGTCGTTTGCTCTATCGCCAACTTCTAAGTGCGTTTCTTTTGTGCTTTTCACGTATGTGCCAATACCACCATTCCATAACAAATCAACTTCCATAGTCAAAATAGCTTGGATTAAATCGTTTGGAGACATACTATGCTTTTGTGTGCCAAGCATTTTTTTGATCTGTGGTGTTAATTTTATAGACTTTACGTGGCGACTAAAAATACCACCACCTTCTGAGATCAATTTTTCATTATAATCTTCCCAGCTACATCCAGGTAAGTTAAATAATCGTTCACGTTCTGGGTAAGTTTTAGCTGAATCTGGATTTGGATCAATAAAGATATGCATATGGTTAAAAGCTGCTTGCAAGCGGATATGTTTAGATAACAACATTCCGTTACCAAAGACATCGCCCGCCATATCACCAATAGCAATACAGGTAAAGTCTGTGCTTTGGCAATCAACTTCCATTTCTCTAAAGTGACGCTTAACAGATTCCCAAGCGCCTTTCGCTGTAATTCCCATTGCTTTATGATCATAGCCAACACTACCACCAGAAGCGAATGCATCACCTAGCCAAAAGTTATATTCTTCAGCAATGCCATTAGCAATGTCTGAGAAAGTTGCCGTACCTTTATCTGCAGCAACAACTAAATAGGCATCGTCTTCGTCAAGTCGTATTACATCAACAGGAGGAACAATCTCACCATTAACAATGTTATCGGTTATATCTAATAATGCGCGGATAAAAGTTCGGTAACACTCTTTACCTGCTTCAAATATTTCTTGACGGGTGCCAGTTGGCAGGTTTTTACAAACAAAGCCCCCCTTTGCACCTACCGGAACAATAACTGAATTTTTTACTTGTTGTGCTTTAACTAACCCTAAAACTTCGGTACGGAAATCTTCACGTCTATCAGACCAACGCAAACCACCACGAGCTACTTTTCCACCACGTAAATGCACACCTTCGACTAGAGGAGAATAAACAAATATCTCGAATTTAGGCACAGGTTGTGGCATTTCACTAATTTTTTCTGGCGTAATTTTAAACGAGATATAAGGTTTCTCGCCCATCAATTTATCCACTTGAAAATAGTTAGTTCTGATTGTTGCTTGAATCATTTCAACAAAACGTCTAATAATGCGATCATCATCTAAATTAGCAACATTATCTAACGAGCTTTCAATTGCTTCTAAAAGTTTTGTTTGTGCTTTTTCTTTAGCACTATCACTTGATTTGTTATTTGGATCAAATCGTGCCAGAAAGAGGTTAATTAACAATTGTGCTATATCTGGATAACGAGCGAATGCATCTTCTATGTAGTTCTGACTGAAGCGTCCACCAATTTGGCGTTCATATTTAGCAAAAGCACGTAGAATAGAAACACTACGCCCTTCTAATCCTGCACCTAAAATAAGACGGTTAAAACCATCATCTTCCAAATCACCTTGCCAAACTTTAGCAAAAGCATCTTGGAAAAGTGTACGTACTGTATAAACATCAAAGTCGCTATCGCCGTTGAGTAACATGGAAAAATCTAATATCCAAAACGTTTCACCATCAGATGTTTTAATCGCATATGGGCTTTCACCAATAACCCGTAAGCCAAAGTTCTCTAACATAGGTAAAACGTCTGAAAGGTGTATAGGCTCACCTTTGTGGAAAAGTTTTAGTTTTACAAAACGGCTACCTGATTTTTCTTCTAACGGTTGATAAAACAACATCTCTAAGTTATCAGAAAAGTTAACTCTTTCTAGTTTTTCAATATCAACAATGGCAGAGCCAGGCAATACTTCATCTTTATATGCTTGAGGAAAATTATTGTACTTACGGCATAAAGCTTTTGATGCAACTTCACCTCTGTTGGCAGCGAGTGCACTCACTAATTTATCATCCCAACTTCGCGCGGCTTCATTTAAGTTCTTTTCAATTTCTTTCACGTTAATATCTGCTTTTGTTGACTTAACTTTAACAATGTAATGCGTTCTCGCTTGCACTGATTCTGAAAAATACGTGGTAAATTCGACGTCTTCATCACTACCAAAGGCTTCTTGTAATAAAAGCTGGGTTTCAACGCGTAATTTAGTGTTATAGCGTTCACGAGGAACATAAACCATACAAGAATAAAAACGGTCAAAAGCATCACGTCTGACGAATAAACCACAATAATCACGTTCTTGCATTTGCAAAATGCCCATAACATTTTGTAGCAACTCAGCAACATTGCTTTGTAATATTTCATCTCGTGGAAACGTTTCTAAAATATTAATTAGTGCCTTAAAAGCGTGTGTTCCTCTTGCAAAGCCTGATGAATCACAAACTTGTTGTACTTTAGATTTTATCAACGGTAAATCTAATGCACTATTAGTATAATAAGATGAACCAAACAAGCCGATAAAACGGTCTTCACCTAGTACATTTCCTTTAGTATCAAAGCGTTTTACACCGATATAGTCCAATTGTACTGGTCTGTGTACCCTAGAGCGTGAATTAGTTTTAGTTAGAATTAGGTGATTATTACCTAATGCAACTTCACGGCCTGATTCGCTTAAGCTAGAAATTAATCGCGTTTTCGTTACACTTGAATTTTTCATCAAACCAAGGCTAGACTCAATGTTTGCTTCAAGTTTAATGTCACCTTTCACGGCTTTTACATCGTATGAGCGATAGCCCATCAATGTGAAATTATTGTTTGCTAACCATTTTAAAAATTCCAGAGTATCGTCTTTAGCTTGTTTATCGCCAGGTAACTTACCTTTAGTTACGTCAGTGATAATGCTATTCAATTGATTTAACATAGGTTGCCAATCATTAACGGTTGACGTGATATCTTCTACAACACTGAGTAATTCATTTTTTATATTATCAAGCTCTTGCTTACCCGATTGACGATCAATCTCAATGAAGAAAATTGTTTCTTGTGATGTTGCTTTGATTTTTGTATCAATACTAGGGGCGATTTCAGCAATATTTTGATTTTTATCTCTCACCATTTTCAATGGTGAATTAAGCATGAGGTGTGGTGACAAACCTAAACGATTAAGAGCAATACGTATAGAGTCGACCAAAAATGGCATGTCTTTAACAATAACCTCTATTATCGTGTGACTTGACTTCCAACCATTCTTGCTTACGGATGGATTAAAAACATGGATAACAGGTTCATTATCTGTATGTTCATTAAGTGAACTCCACAAACTTAACGTTGCGCCATACATATCACTGTCATTTCGATCAGATAAATCAAACGACGATATATTGCTATATAATAGGTTTGCAAATTGAGCGACTAAGTCGGCTGATTCTGTAGGTACTTTTTTCTTTATTAATTGTGCTACGTTTTTTAGTATCACTGAGGGTGAACCGTTCACTAACGCCATGCCATTTTCCTTTTGCTATTTTTTTACAGAGGTTAAAAAGAAAGCTTGTAATAATTTAAGTTAAATATTGTTTTTTATTTTTCTAATTTCAAATAATGAGCTAAATTTCATTATTTCTAATAAGTATATTGAGCATCACTTAAAACCATAAGTAAAAGCTTTTATAGTATAGTACAGATTTTATGAATAAATTTAAGGTATTGCGAGGATTATTTTTATTTAACTACGAATATTTTTGTAGATAATGAACCGTTTTTTTTACAGTATTTTTTGTTTATGCAAAGATGGCAAATAAAAAACTATGATAAAGACTATTTAGTGTTTAAATATACAAATATTTGACAAATATAAACAATCAAATCATTGTGATTTTTAACTAAAATATTATGTCGATATCAACTTATTAGTCAGGAGAAGCGAGTTTTGTTATTTCTTAAGAGGATTTTTTATCTTGTTCTTTTCGTTTTTCTCTTGGTTGTCGCCTTTTGGTTTAAACCTATATCAAGTTTTGAGCATGACTCCCCTAGAAAACTTCCTTGGACTTTACCAAACTACAAGCAAGCTAAAATATTAACCTCAGTTCTAGATGACGGCAGAATAAAGATCAGTATTGAGCACTTACCCTTATTAGGAATAAAGCCTAAAATGATTGCTTGGTTTTATCAAAACTTGCCTGTATCTACCGTTGAAATCTCTGACCATGTTTATTCTTGGTATCATATTTTCCATCCAAGTGAGCACGGAGTTGTCACAGTTAAAGAGCAAGCCAATGATGGACGAGTAGGCATGGGGGTAGGAGCATTGATTTATCGTCAAGAATGGTTTGGCAGCTATAACAGTAAAGGCACTGGACGAATTATTGAATTCTCAGAAAAAGGTATGATTGCTAAACCTGAACTATTAGGCATGCATTTTGGTAAGATTAAGCATAGCTATACTCAAACGACATTTCCTTCTACTGACGGGGAAGTAGAAGAATTAGGTACTCAATATAATATTGACAGTATCATAGGCTCAGATTTACCCGTGATAGGCCGCATGATTAATTATTATATTCGCAATAAAATGTTTTCTGAGGCCATGATAAATGAATGGGTACGTCATCAAGTTGAAGAAGTTGCTAGTTTGCAATTTTTCTTAAGAGAGCTATATAGTACAAAACCTCAAGGCAATCATTACAAGCTATCACTAAAACAGCTACAAAAGAATACGGTAGCTATCTCTAAGGAATCTCATTAATCATTATGGCAAAAATTTCTATTGCTACTGTACGTGCCCTAATAAACTATCTGAGTAAACCAAACACGCACCCATCTAATAAATTCAATGGTATTTGTCGAACCAAATTATTAGCCGAAATAGGCATTAGTGAATTACAGCTCAATCAAACTACACAGTTGATTGAAAGCGCTAAATATGAAGCATTATTTACTTTCGCAGAACATGAGTTACAACGTAAAAATATCGGTTTTGAATTTGGCAAAACGATAACTGCCGATCGTTGGGGAATTCTAGGTTATATAGCATTCACCTCACCTACACTTAAAATGGCATTGATAAAACAACGAAAATATCAGTCTTTAGCCGGTAATTTAGGTACCCCTATTAGCGAGGTTGTCAATGATGATTTGCTATTAAAGTGGATACCTGCCCATCAATGTAACCACCATATAGTTGAAGAAATAATTACTGGTTGGGCTGCACTTGCTAACAACCTGAGCCAAAATAAAATAAAACCTAGAACAATATATTTTCAGCACAACTTCAAAGGGGATATTGACAATAAAAAAAATTATGAAGATTTTTTCGACTGCCCTGTGCTGTTTAACCATGATTATAACGGCATTCAAATAGAGCAATCGTTACTTGATATTTCATTAATTACTGTGGATGACGTTATCAACCAAGCTTTGTGCAACCAAGCAGATAATATGCTTTGCAATATCATTGAGCAATCGCCCATAGAAAGTGTTAATCAGTTTATTATCAACCAATTACCCTTAGGTGTTCCTGAAATCGATGATGCTGCGAAACAACTTAACATGAGTATTAGAACGCTTCAGCGAAAATTAAATGATAACCAACTCAACTTTACAGGCATGATTGACAGTATAAGAAAAGAATTAGCCTTGAGCTATTTGAAGAACACTAATACTAAAGTCATTTATATTGCTCAAATGTTGGGGTTTTCAGAACAAAGTGCATTTCAACGAGCCTTTAAGCGTTGGACTGGAGAAACACCAAAGCAATGCCGAGACAATCAACCTTAACAAACCAATGATGAGCTCTTAGAACAATCATTTTATAAGAACTGCATTTATTTTATAACTTTACACGCCAGAACAATGTCACCTAGTGTCATTATTTTATTTATAAGCTAGATTACACTTATAAATAAAATAATTGAGATTGATATATACATGGTTATAGAAATATGGTTATAGAAACAGCACAAGTCTATTACAACGGTGATAGCCAATGGTTACTTAATCTAGTATTGGCAAGCATGATATTAGGTGTTGCGCTAGATATTAACTGGCGTGATTTTAAAGCGGTAGCTAAAATGCCTAAAGCCATTGCAGCAGGTTTATCAGCACAATTTATCGCCTTGCCCGCAATTACCACTGCATTAACTATGCTTCTTAATCTACCTGCCGGCATCGAGCTAGGCATGATTTTGGTCGCATGTTGTCCTGGCGGCGCAATATCAAACTTTGTTACTCACCTCGCTCATGGTAATACGGCCTTATCTATATCAATGACAGCGATGGCTAGTGCCTTAGCTATATTTTTACTCCCTCTTAATTTTATTTTTTGGTCTGCGATAAACCCTGAAACTGCTGTGATGATGAAGTCCATTGATGTTAGCGGTGTGGATTTATTTTTCAACCTCTTTTATGTCTTAGCCATTCCTTTGTTCATGGGTTTAACAATAAAACAAAAACTACCTGAATTTGCCAATACCCTACACAAAATACTTAAAGTGACCAGCATACTTGCACTTATCGTCTTTATTAGTGTCGCAATTTTTAAAAATCAAACGGCCTTCATGGCCCATTTTCAGCTTATTTTCATTATTGTGCTTGCTCATAATGCCTTAGCTTTATTGCTTGGATTTAGTGCCGGAAAATTCTCAACGTTATCTATGCGCGACACCAAAGCCATTACCATTGAAGTGGGCATGCAAAACTCTTCCCTAGCAATCGCTATTGTCTTTACCCAATTTAACGGTGAAGCTGGAATGGCGTTAATTAGTGCCTTTTGGGGTACTTGGCATATTATCTCTGGCTTTTTAATCGCCATAACTTTTCGCCGTATAGGCAATCAGGAAGCTTCATTATGAAAATATTAATTACGGGCGCTGCGGGTAGCTTAGGAACTAAGTTAGTCTATGCGCTTAACGAACTCGCTAATAATACTCCCCAAGAGCAGTCTAAGCACTCTATTCAAGGAAGCCCATTAAAAATATTTGCGACTGATATAAAAGAAAGTCCTTTTACTGAGACTACTCATTTGTCTTATCAATGTTTGGACTTACGAAGTAAAGATTTTCATCTTTGGTTAGAAAAAATTCGTCCAGATAAAATTGTACACTTAGCCTCTATTTTGCAAATTTCAAAAAAAATGACCCGCGAAATGGCTCATGATATTGATGTAGTTGCGACCAAAAATCTACTTGAACAATCTATAAAGCTAGGCGTAGATAAATTTATTGTCACTACGAGTGGCGCAGCTTATGGATATTATCCTGAAAACAAAGACGTAATAACCGAAGAACGTGCTACTAAGGGTAATAGTGATTACTTTTATTCTGCCCATAAGGCCGAAGTTGAAGCGGTAATGGCTGAGTATAGACAGAACCACCCACAACTTAAACAAGTCGTATTTAGACCCGGTGCTATCTTAGGTCCAGACTTTCATGGGCCTGTGGTTAATTTATTTCAACAAAAAATGATTGTAGGCTTATTAGGCTACCCTGGTCCTTTTAATTTTATTTGGTCAGAAGATATTGTCGATTACATTATTGAAGCATTAACAACCGAAATTACCGGTGAATATAATATTGCAGGAGATGGCACATTATCAATGAGTGACATAGCCAAGCGATTGCATAAACCTTATTTACCTTTGCCGCCTTGGTTAATTCAAGGGGCTCTTGCTATAGCAAAACCCTTAGGTTTGAGCCAATACGGTCCTGAGCAAGTTAAGTTCATCAAATATCGACCTGTACTAGCAAACGACAAAATCAAAAAAGCTTTTAGCCATCAACCTCGATACACAAGCCAAAAAGCACTTGATGCCTTTTTAGCTTTAAATAAATATTAATAGCGGATAACTCTCAGATGAAATCAATTAATAAGTGTACATTATTGACTGCTGCTTTCGCCTTAGCCTTAAGTATGGCTGTTACAGCAAACACCATTACAGTAACCAGTGACTCAGGACAACCATTGGCCAATGTTATGGTGATGCAAACGCCTGTAAATGGTTATAACCTTGATACATCAGATATGGGCTATCCACCTGAGAAGATCACGAACCATGCCAATATGGTCTACACCTTGTTCACTAATAATCATGGTAAGGTTAGTTTTAATACCTATCAAGATCAAGAAGTTCGAATTAGACTTCGTTTTCCTGATCATAAAGATATCACTCAAGAATTTATGGGGAGTGAAAGTAAAACCTTTAAAATGATACCCATTACTGACAAGCTTGAATTAGCTGAGTCACGTCCAGCTAATACTTGGCTAGCGGCTTTAGATTTTACAAATAACACCGACGTCAAAGATTTAAAACAACACTACGTTATGCAATGTGGATTTTGTCACCAACAAGGCTCACACTTTTTTCGTAGACCACGCCCTGAAGAAGCATGGCAAGATATAGTCTATCGTATGGTAGGTTACGGCTCTCGCCTGCACACTGATGCTCAAGAAGCATTACCTAAAGTACTAACTGAAGAGTATGGGCGTCTATACAACAACCCTGAGATAATCCCTAAAGGCACACCATGGAATAACTATTTAAGTAAGGCAAAAATAACTGAGTGGCCTATCGGAGACGCTTTTTCTCAAATGCATGACTTACTTTATCATTCTAATGGCCTAGTTTATGTTGGTGATAATTTGCAAGACAGATTATACGAAATCAATCCAAAAACTGGCGATTATGTTGTATATAAGCTCAAGCGTGAAGCATACGACAAACATGGTGGTTTAATGGGAAAACGCTTAAGCAGTTTTCCAAAGCATGAAGCTTTTGCAGGCTTACATTCTTTTGCTGAATCACCTAAAGATGGCCATATATTTATCACTACTTCTTATCAGCAACGTCTTGTTGAATTTAACCCAGTATCAAAAGAATTCACTAACCATAAAATGGATGAAGGTTATTATCCGCACACTGTACGTGTTGATGCACAAGATCGAGTATGGTTTACCATGGCATTATCAAATCAAATTGCTATGTTGAATAGAATAAACAATAAATTTGAGATGTTTGATTTACCTAATAGAAGTATTAAGGAAGGCTTTACAGTTTCCGCCATGGGAATTATCTTGAAGTTAATGGATTGGGGGTTACCACTAGCAAATTGGTTCCCTATTGATGAGCAATCTAGTGGCGTACCACTGCCTTATGGCATTGATATCACTCCTAACGGTGATATTTGGTTTGCCCGCTTACATGCAGATTCTATTGGCAAAATCGATGCTAAAACCTTAACTATAACTATGTACGACACGCCTTTTGTTGGTCCGCGTCGATTACGTACTGATTCACAAGGAAACTTGTGGATTGCCGCTTTTCCCGAATCGATGATTGTTAAGTTTGACCCTAAAACTGAAATTTTCACTAATTACCCACTACCTGTTGAGCCATTTGGCAGTGAAACACCCTACTCTCTTAATGTTGATATCAAACGAGATATCGTGTGGATCGATGGTAATACTTCTGATGCTTTATATAGCTACAATATTGCCCAAGAAAAATGGTCACATTACCCATTACCTAAGCGAGTTAGCTTTACTAGAGATGTAGAAATAGCACCAAATGGTGATGTTTATACGACTAATTCAAGCTTCCCTAGTTGGCATATTGAAGACTCTCAACCCACTTTAATCCTTTTACAACCTGATTATAATGCTACTGATACAAATAGCTCAGCGCGTGACTTAAGCCAGAGCAAATAAAGAAATGAAATTATATTTATTTCTGCTTTCGTGTTTATTAGCCTTTTTAGGCGGACACATGATTAACTACAGTATCATTTTTCTTTCTTTAGAGTGGTTTAACTCCCATTCATTAGCAGGAATCGGTTATGGTTTATGTTTTGGCCCTCCAATAATTTTAGGCTGGTTTGCGGGAGTGTATTGTGATCGGTATTCTCCTCGTAAAGTATTATTAATAGCTCAAAATAGTTTCTTTATCGCGCTACTATTACTTTGGTTAGCATGTGACATGCCTTTTGATGAAGTAGACGATAAGAATATGCGTATGATTTTATTATTAAGTGGCGCGTTATTTTCGGGCATAGGTTGGTCTTTTGTTGCTCCAGCACGCTTTGCTACTTTGCCTTTTTATGTGGCTTTTGCAAAGGAAAGCTGCTCACAAAAAAACAAACAGAAGCTTACTGCGGCAACTATAGTACTAAATTTAATGCTCATGATGGGTTTTGGCTTAGCACCTATGTTATTAAAGCAAATTCAGGTGGCCTTTAATTGGCATGCCGTGTTGCTAACTGCTACCACTATGTTTGCCCTATCGTCACTAATACTACTGCCGTTATCATTTAAGTTTTCCAATAAACCTACTGAATATTCAAGCAATAAAGCTTTTAAAGAAATAAAAGCAAGTTTACTTTTTGTCAAACAGTCTTCATATCTATCGCAGCTACTCATCCTTGCCAGTATTGCATACTTATTAATGGGTCCAATGCAGGTTATTTTACCTAGCATTGCAAAAGACAACTTAGGACTTAGTGAAATAGCACAAGGTAACTACCTTAGCTTGGTTGCTTTTTCACTAATTGTTGGTGGTTTATTTGCTATGGTGCTTAAAAGAAAAGGAAAGCTAGGCTGGCAATTACTACTCACTATATTCTTTGCTGGATTTGGTATCGGTTTATTAGCCTTAATTGATAATTTAATAGTCTCAGTTAGCCTTTTAATACTATCAGCCTGTTGTGGTGGTATTGCTATTAGTTTTATTGTTGCCGGTTTACAGCATTACTCTAGTGATGAACATCGAGGAAGAATTATGAGCTTTTATACTATAATCGGCCAAGCCATTCCTGCAGCAAGTGGCGTAGGTGCAGGCTTGTTAGCGCAGTCCTTCTCACCGAGCGTTGCTATGGCAATTATTTCAGGCGTAATTATTGTTACTATGAGTATTGCCCTATTCACGTTAAAACAAGTCAGACAATTAGACAGCTATAATTAGCTTAGTACCAGAATAATCAGGAACTTTTTATCATGATAAAGTATAGAAGCTATTATAACGGCAAAGTAATTATTATCACTGGCGGTAATGGTGGTTTAGGTCAAGCACTAACTGAACAATTATTACAATGCGGTGCTAAATTAGCCGTGTTAGATCTTAATGTTGACAGCTTAACCCCAAGTAAATGTTTATTACCTATCGCTGTTGATCTCACCAACGAAAAAGCGCTTGTGCAAGCAATAAAGCAAATTATCCATTATTATAATAGTGTTGATATACTGATTAACAATGCTGGTATTACCCACATGAGTTGCTTTAAAGATTTAGCCTCAGATCTGTTCCAAACCATAATGGCAGTCAACTTTACTGCAAGTGTTAATATCACCCGCTTATGTTTACCCTACTTAGTTAAATCTAAAGGGCAAATTATTGCTATTTCTAGTGTTGCAGGCTTTGCACCTTTGTATGGGAGAAGTGCATACAGTGCAAGCAAGCACGCTATGGAAGGTTTTTTCCGCTCATTAGACGCGGAGCTAGCTGATGATGGTGTGTCAGTTTTAGTCGTAAGTCCATCTTTTGTCAAATCAAGGCCCGAATTAACCGCACAAGTTAATACGGGTATATCTTCTCCGGGCGCGATGAAAAAAAACACCTCTGGAAAGCAACTATCTCCAGCAGACGCAGCAATCGCAATTTTAACCGCTACAGCAAAAAGGCAGCCTAACTTATATCTAGGACGTGTAGCAAAAATTGCCCATTGGTTATATGTATTATTACCAAAAGTTTATATGAAACTAATGACCAAGCAAAGCAAGGAAGAATTTAAATAGAGTAGACATTCTATTCAACTATTAATAAAAAAAAAGCCCTTAGCTCATCAGAGCTAAGGGCTTTTATCATTATTTATTACTTAACTATTATAATTAGTTTTGATGACTAATTTTGATAGTTAACTTTTCTTATTCGGCCATAAGAATGCAGCTAGAGCTGGCAATACAATAACGGCAGCTAACATATTAACTAAAAACATAAACGTTAATAGTATTCCCATATCTACTTGGAATTTTAAATCAGAAAAGAACCATGTAGACACACCTATAGCAAGGGTAATACCGGTAATTAATACCGCACTACCACGCTCCTTCAAAGCAGCAAGATAGGCGTCATGCACATTAGCGCCATTTTTTAATTCATTGCTCATCGTTGATAAAATATATATACCATAATCAACACCGATACCTACACCTAAAGCAATAACAGGTAAAGTTGATACCGTTAAACCAATATCTAAAACTGTCATTAACCATTGCGCTAATGTAGATACAACATATAACGGTAATACAACAACTATCGTTGCCCTAACACTTCTAAAACTTAATAGACATAAAATTATCACTGCACCATAGACATAAATCATCATCGGCAGTTGCGCCTCAGCTACAGCTTCATTCGTTGCCGCCATTACACCAACAGGGCCTGAGGCCAATTTAAATTGCAATTGATTATTACCAAGTTCACTTGCAGTTAATTTTACCTCTTTAATTACCCGTTCAATAGTTTCTGCTTTATGATCTTGCAAGAATAATATTACAGGCATAACGCTACAGTCACTATTTAACAAACCACTTGAAGAAGGGATACGTGCTATGGATTGCACTAAAGTTTGCTGATTACGAGGTATAACACGCCAATTTGGGTTACCTTCGTTATAACCGGCATTAACCAATTTAGAAATAGAGGCTAAACTAACTGCCGACTGAACACCTGGAACATTTTCCATTCGCCATTGAAACCTATCAATAATGTTCATTGTATCGTAGTAGGTACAAGCATCAGGTGTAGATTCAATAATTATTGACATATAATCAACACTAATTGCATAGCGGTCGGTAATTAAAAATGTATCTTGGTTATAACGAGACGACTCATGTAAAGCGGGTGCTCCTGCATGTAATTCACCTATTTTCAAATTTTGTGAATTGAACAATCCTGCAGCGTAGATAACGATCGTAAAGAGTAATATTACAATAGCAGCTCTTTTTGTCGCAAAGCTTGCCATAAAACGCCAAATAATGCTTTCTTCATCTATATTTCCAGCATGATTTTTTCTATCTTTCGGGGTGATAGTCAAGTAAGAAACCAATAGAGGTAGCAAAATTAAATTTGTTAGAATAATCATAGCCACACCTAATGAAGCAGTAATAGCTAACTCTCTAATAATACCTATATCAATAGATAGTAACGTCATAAAACCAACAGTATCAGATAATAAAGCAATACCTCCAGGAATTAATAACGCTCTAAAGCTAGCCTGAGCAGCAGCTTGACTAGTAAGACCTAAACTTACTTGCTTTACCACAGAGTTAATCATTTGTACCCCATGACTAACACCGATAGCAAAAACTAAAAATGGCACTAAAATTGACATAGGGTCTAAGCCAAACCCCAGTGTTGACAACATTCCCAATTGCCAAATAACAGCCACTAAGGAACATAAAATAGGTAATAAAGTTAAACTTATTGAATGACAAAACAAAAATACCATCACAGCGGTAATGGCAATGGCAATAACAAAGAAAGCGATGACACCTTTAGCACCTTCTGCAACATCTCCTACCATTTTTGAAAAACCAATAATATGAACAGTAATATTATCTTTCTCAAAAGCTTGGCGAACTTCTTGCTCAAGTTGTGCTGCAATTATTAGGGTGTCGAGTTTTTCTCCAGTATCTGGATTAAAATCGAGCAATGAAGCTTTAACCATGGCACAGCTATAATCATCGGCAACAATACTGCCAACTATACCGGCTTTTTCAATATTTCCTTTTACAATAGCTAAGCCGCGTTCATCGGGTTGAAAATCAGCAGGAATTACGGGGCCACCGGCAAAGCCATCTTCTACGACTTCAACAAACCGTGTACTTGGAGAGTATAAAGATTTAACTTGAATTCGATCAACACCTGGAATAAAAAACAACTTATCATGAACACCTTTTAAAGCGCCAAAAAATTCTTCATTAAAGATGTCACCTTCACTATTACATACAGAAATTAGAATATTATTAGCACCACCAAAGTTTTCCCTGTGCTTTAAATAAGTTTTCATATAACTGTGGTTAAGCGGGATGTTTTTAGTAAATGATGCACCTAGTTTTATCTGTGTTGCTTGAAATAGTAAAAACGCACTGGCAAGTACAAACAACATCAAAACCAGAAACTTGTGACGAAACAGACCTACTTCTAAACGGTTTGCGAGAGAAATCTTCATAATTTTTTACAATCCAAATTTTTTTACTGTTTTTATTGTTTAAATATATATCTAGTTGAGCCCTAGAGCTTGGGATGATTTAGATATAGATAACTCAAGTTTAAAAAGAAATGTTCTTTATGCCAACATCTGAAACAACTATTAACTGCCCGTTAAACCAAATACCGGCAATCAAAGCTTTACCATCTTTTTGTATTCTCAAGCGATAGCTTTGTCCATCATCAACGCTTTCTAGCAAAGTACCATTATTAGCTAGTAAGAAAATACGCTCATCATCACTTAAAACAATATCATTAATAAGTGCTGTAGTGTTTGTTTGGCGTTGTTGCCAAGGAGTGCCATTTTTTAAACTTCTAAATACATGTCCACGCAAACCAACAACCAATAAATTACCTTGTCTTGTTCTTGATATGTCAAAAAAAGAGCCTTGATATATCTCATCAAAAGGTAACCAACTTACCCCAAAATCATTACTTTTGGCGATTAAACCAATTTCACCAACCATATATAAAGTTCGGCCATCAATAACTAAGCGGTTAAAATGAGGTAAAATTGAAGAAGCTTCATCTAAATATGCTTCCTCATCTTCTTGTTTCAACTCAGCAAGATATTCAGCATCATCTGGCAAAAGAAATTCACTATGAAATTCATTATTCCACGTTTTACCTCCGTCTAGAGTGCGAAAGAAAAGTCCATAAGCACCAACAGCAATGCCCTCTGTTGAGGTTTTAAAAACAATATCGAGTAAAGGTTTTTCTAACTCGGGTTTATATTGTTGGATTTGCCATGTTAAACCACCATCTGTCGAGTTCAAGATAGTAGCATCATGACCAACAGCCCAGCCAAGCTTACTATTTATAAAAAACACACTGGTTAATGTTGTTTGTAATGGCACCTCAGCTTGCTGCCAATTAACAGCATCTGATGACAAAAGAATATGACCATGCTCACCAACAGCTACTAGTTTATTTAGTCCTACCTTGGCGATATCTAATAATAACGATTTGCTCGCTAAACGAGCTTCAACTGACGGGATATTGGTTGCTGACCCATCATCTTTTACAGGTAAGTCAACAGCAAAACTTAATTGGGTTAATGAGCATAAAAGCAAAAAAATAGTTAACCGGGGAAAAACAAAACTCATTATTAGAATTCTCTTCATTATTACAAAAAAATATATTAACAATCACAAAAATAAATAATCAAAGGTAAGAACAAAAACGGCTGACACCAGCCAGCCGTTTTTAATTAAAAAGGCGTTACCTTCTACCTTCTCGTCTTAATGCTGATGGAGTGAAGTTTTTATGCTTTAACTGTGCAGAAAAGTCATACATTTTTGCTTCATTATCTAAGCCCATGGCAATATAACGTCTAGATTGAAAATCATGGAATACTTCAAGCGTAGACCATTGTGTTGGAACTTCATAGTAATTTAAACCATGAGCAACAGCAACGCGGTATAACTCATCTCTATTATCATAGATATCAGCAACTGCGATCTGCCAACTGTCTTCATCAATATAGAAAACACGTTTCTTATAGGTATGACGAGTATTGTCTTTTAGACTGGCTTCAACTACCCAAACACGATGTTTTTCATAACGAACTAGTTCAGGATTGATATGACCGGGCTGAATAATGTCATCATACTTAACTTTATCGCTATGCAAACGATAATCATTATAAGGAATCAATAACTCTTGTTTGCCTTTTAATGTCCAATTATATCGATTTGGCGCACCGTTATACATATCGAAATCATCAGTGAGTCTTAAGCCATCAGATGCGCTACCTGGTGCATCATATGCAACATTTGGAGCACGTCTAACGCGGCGTTGTCCTGTATTGTATGTCCATGCTTGGCGTGGCGTTTTTATTTGATCCATCGTTTCATGAACCAATAATGCCGTACCAGCTAAACGTGCAGGCTCTGTTACTTTTTGCTTGAACTTGAATAATATATTTGTACTCTCAAGCTCTGCGGGTGTTGTTCCTTCAACATCGTAAGGTAATAATAATTGATCATCAAAACCTACAAAAGTAAAGTTACCAGAGGCAGTAGGAGCCGCTTGGCCACCTTGACGAGTAACGGCTTCACCACGGTAGCGAACGATATGGTTCCAAATAGCTTCTAAACCATTTCCAGGAATTGGAAAAGGAATACCTACCGCAGCATTCTTAATACCATTTCCACCTTCAACTAGTTCTGCTCGTGTTGAATTTACTTCAACCGCTTTATAGACATGTTCAGGAAATGAAGCGCTTCTACGCGTTTGGAAAATATTCATTTTGAACGTTTCAGGATAAGTTTTAAATAATTTAACTTGTCCTGGCGTCAATAAGCTTTTGTATTCTTCTACATTACTTGCTGTTATCGTATACTTTATTTTATCGTTTGGATAAGGGTCTAAATGATGATCACCAACAGTATAACCTGCTGGAGCTTTAGTGATGCCACCTGTCCATTCTGGGATAGAGCCATCTTGGTTAGCCGCTTTAACAGCGCCCATTGGCGTTAATTCATTTCCGAGTTTAGCTGCATCATCAGCTGATGACTTAGCTATTGCACCACTTGAAGTCAGGGCAACGGTTACAGCTAACAATAGTGTACTTTTATTGAAGCTATAAGTCTTAAAGGTCTGGTTTTTCATAGTTATTGCCTTTTCTTAAATTGAGTAACTAATGCTGAAAGATACATAATCACGATCTTCAATTTGGTTGGTTGTGCCAACACCATCAAAGAAGCTGTTGTAGTTTATATCTGCTTTCCAAGTACTTTGATAATCAAAGCTCAAACCAAGTGAAACAGACTTTCTATCTTCAACAAACAAAAACAATGGATCAGGCGTTATACCTTGAACATCATGTGAAAAAACTACCCGAGGACTCATGTTTACACCGGCGAAAACGTTAGAGTAATCAAGCTTACCAACCATTTTATAACCCCAAGCAAACGCTGTTGGGAATGGATTTGTTTCTATACCGTTCTGCACACCTAACTCTAATCCTGGAGCTGCGGCAATACCGCCGTTTCTAGCTGTTCCTGGTCCATTTAAGCGCATTACATCTTCTTCAGGCATATCATTGATGTTTATACCACCAATTTCAATTAAACCAACAAATTGGCTTGCACCTAATGTTGGACCAAATAAATGTGTAATGGTCATTTGTGCCTGCACTGTATCTGACAGCATAAAACCATTTGCCGTAACACCCGGTCCATACGGCAGGCCCGTTGCTGGATCATTAAGTTGAGAAATATTGTTTAACTCATCTCTCAGACCTGCGTTATATAATTGTTGAGGCATAGCGGCAAAAAGCAGCTCTACATCATCAATTTGCAAAGGTTCATCTTGACGGTAACTAACTTCACCAGCAAAGGCTGTTTCACCTAAAGTGGTATTAAAACTCATAGCATACATGGCAATATCTTCAGGATAAGCAAGCTTAACTTGAGAGAATGCTTCAAGATCGTAAAGGTTGTCTTGTGTAATAGTAGTCGTTGCTAAAGTACCCAGGTCTGCACCAATCGTTGCAGCGCCAAAGTTTGCGGTTTGCCCTGCAAAAAGAGGTCTACGACTGTGGTAATTTACATAGTATAAGCTTAGCTCAGTTTCATTTAGCTCGGGTAAGTACCACGATAAACGTAAACCGTATTGACCACCATCTTCGGGCTCCCATTCTGCTGATTTACCTGGTGATCTTAAGGTAACTTTAGTTGGATAAGCGAGGTAAGCCTGCCCTGCTACTGCCATCAAAGCCGGATCATTCGAGCGCATCATATCGCCAATTTGATTTAACCCAGCCATTAAGAAATTGATATCCATATCCGGGTTGCCTGAGAAACCAAGAGATACATTATTATTGTGACCACCATCACCTGCAAAGTCATTAGTCGAGAAGTAACTACCTGGTGGTGGTAAAATTGTTTTTTCCCAAGTGTATTGATAAAAGGCTTCTATATTAAAGTTTTCAGTTATACCCAAAGATCCCCAAACAGCACCGAAAGGAATAAATGCTTCTTTAAGTTCAGCTCCTGGCGCTTTTAATCGAGCAATATCAACTGGATTTATTTCACTAATACCATGACCTATGAGTGTACTCTCACCCCAACTAATCACTTGCTGACCGACACGAATAGAAAAAGGCATATCACCTAAATCAAAATTGCCATAGACATAAGCATCAAGTAAACGTACATCAGTACACACTTGTTTCTTCGCTTCACTATCATCACATGGGTCGTTAATTTGACCACTAAGTTGATTTGCCCAATCACGATCGCTATTCATCATAGCAAAATCGTAATAGTACATACCACGTACAAAAACACCCATACCATCATAATGAATATCTAACTCATGGGTGCCTTTAAGGATCTGAGAAAAGGCTTCTCCAGAATCAAAGTTCAAATTACCATTATCAACGTTAGCGGAATAACCACCCGCACCTTGCCAAATGGTCACGTTATTTGGATTTGCATTTAATGCTGCATTGTAATTACTAAAATCAAAACCATTGTTTAAATTATTTGTTTTAGCAATATTATCATTCCAATTACGGTTTTCGGTACGTATGCTTGTGCCAGCACTAAATGTAGAGTCAAAACTAACGTCTACATCACCAAAATTCCACCTTGCAGCTTGAGCATTATTGAGGCTTGCACCTAATAATGTCATTGAAAGTGCTGCGGCAATACCAACGGCTATAGGTTTTCTAGAAAACCTGCGAGGGCTATTTTTCATTTATTCTCTCCCCTGAATCGAATCAAGTAACATAAACCGTCACTAATTTGAGTAAGTACATCAAAAAAGTGGCTATTTAAATAAAACTTAACATCGTTATTTGTTTTTTTATTTATCGACTCCAAATGTGATAGTTAATACACAATTGACAGTTAAACAATAATTGCATCATTTTAACTAGGTAGCAAGCGCAAAAAACAATAGTTAAATAGCTGTATTTTAATGATTTGCATTTAGCTAACAGACAATAATTGCACATTGTTTAAAACGCTTGTTTAAAACCAAAAGCAGGCAAAGAATTTTATTTCTACTAAGTTAATGAAATAACGCTTATTTCATAAAAAAAATATGACTACAGATTATCACCGATGGTCTGACCACTGTTTAAAGCTATTACTCTACTTTTAAAAAAATAAAGTTAACTAGGACAATTTTATTAAAGATAAAAATTTATTATTTTGTGTTTCTAAACAGAAGTGACCATAAATTCCACGACTAGATAGATGTTTTCGCAAATGCATTGCAGGAAACTTAACCGTTGTACCTAGATTGCTAGTAACAACTATCGACAAAATTTCACCGCGGTAATAAGGCAAAAAATCATTTTTAGAAATATTTAATGAAAAATAGTATTTCATGATTGATTCATTTTATAAAGATTCAGACTGATGTAGCCATAAATGAACTCATCAGCCTGTAGTAGAGGGTTAAGATGTCAGTGAAGCGTCTAATTTTTCTTTCAAATCATTAGACAAGTTAGGTAAGGCTTGCAATCGTACTAATTGTGATTTCATTAATTTTTTATGTGGTTGAGAAAAACTATTAAATTGAATTAACGGTGTTATTAATCTTGATGCAACCTGTGGGTTGATAGTATTGAGCTCTGCAATTTTATCTGCAAGAAACTCATAACCTTTACCTGAAGGACAATGAAAATATTTAGGATTATTCATTGCAAAAGCACCAATTAAAGATCTCGCTCGATTAGGGTTTTTTAAACTAAATAATGGATGTTCTGTTAAATACCCTAAGTGATTAAAAATATCATCACTAGAAAGACTAGCAGACAACGAGAACCACTTATCCATAACCAACGATGTATCTTGCCATTTGTACTCAAATTTTTGCATTTGCTCAGTAAAATCGCATAAATTGTATTTAGCACTACAACTTAATGCAGCGAGTGAATCAGTCATATTGTCTGAGTCATTAAATTGCTGTTCGACTATAGCTGTGTATCGCTCCATCGATGCCAAATAATGTAAACAAATATTTTTTAATGCTTTATTAGCACTAACTTGTGCTTCTGAAATATTAGCCCTTTTCAAAATAGCCTGGCAATCTTGTAGCTTCTGCAACAAGACCTTATCTATACCTTTAGCAATAAATAAAGAGAGTTTTTGTATAGCATCGGTTAATTTTATTGGATCCACTTGATCAATTATATCTGCCGCTTCATCGAAACTCGGCAACACGAGTTGTTCAGCAATAAAAGCTGCATCTTCATTCGAATTCAAAATATCTGTAAAAGACGTTAAAAGTTGTTCAGGTATTACAAATTCAGGTGATAATGTTAAGGATTTAATATAGAACATCAATAATTTTTGCCCTGCATCCCAACGACAAAAACTATTTTTAGCTTTCGAGACAATTGTAAATAACTCTTCATCATCTTGAGCAAAATTAACTTTTACTGGCGCGCTAAAGTCAGCTAATAAGGCAACGGTAGGTTTAGTTTTGAGTCCTTTAAAATCCCATGTTTGAGAATCCTCAGTTAACTCAACCATATGCTCTTGGATACTCGTTTTTTCATTATCATCGACAATGAGTTCAAGCTTAATTGGAATATGTAACGCTTGAGGGGCAACTTGTTTAACCGTAACAGGAGATTTCTGTGCTAACGTTAAGCTGTAAACTCCTTTTTCACTATCAAAAGTTTCATTCACTCTAATAGATGGCGTTCCTGATTGACTATACCAAAGCTTAAACTGCGTTAGATCTTTATTTGAAGCATCGCTCATCGCGGTAATGAAGTCATCACAGGTAACTGCCATGCCATCAAAACGCTCAAAGTATAAGTCCATTCCAGCTCTGAAATTTTCTTTGCCCAATAGAGTGTGCAGCATACGAATAACTTCAGCACCCTTTTCATATACGGTTAAGGTATAAAAATTATTCATCTCTAATACTTTCTCTGGACGAATAGGATGCGCCATTGGTCCAGCATCTTCTGCAAACTGTTGTGAACGTAATACCCGAACATTTTGAATGCGTGTTACCGCACTTGAATGCATATCAGCACTAAATTGTTGGTCACGAAATACAGTTAGCCCTTCTTTTAAGCTCAGTTGAAACCAATCTCGGCAAGTAACACGATTCCCCGTCCAGTTATGAAAATATTCATGTGCTATTACCGCTTCAATATTAAAATAATCAGTATCTGTCGCACAATCTTTATCGGCTAAAACATATTTACTATTAAAAACATTCAACCCTTTATTTTCCATGGCGCCCATATTAAAAAAGTCAACGGCAACAATCATGTAAATATCTAAGTCATATTCTAAGCCAAAGGTTACTTCGTCCCATTCCATCGATTTTTTTAAAGAGGCCATCGCATGCTCAGACTTATGTAAGTTACCTTTATCTACAAATATTTCTAGGGCAACTTCGCGATTAGTCGATGTAGTAAAAGTATCAGTCAATAAGTCAAAATCTCCCGCGACCAACGCAAATAAATAACAAGGCTTTGGGAAGGGATCATGCCAAGTAACAAAGTGCATATCATTGTCTAAATCTCCTTGAGCAACTTTATTTCCATTTGATAATAGGTAAGGATATAAAGTTTTATTTGCAATAACCTTTGTAGTGAAAATTGCCATCACATCAGGTCTATCAAGATAATAGCTGATACGGCGAAACCCTTCTGCTTCACATTGAGTGCAAAATGCATTGCCTGACTTAAACAACCCTTCTAGTGACGTGTTATCAACAGGGTTAATTTGGGTAACAATAGTCAACTTAAAATTGTTTTCATCAGTTTTTAAAGACAGGCTTTGCTTTGATAGTTGGTATTGATCTGCACAAAGCTGTGTATCATTAATAGCGACAGATATTAATATCTGTTGTTCACCATCTAAAACAAGTTCGTGGTTATGTTCGCCTTGACGGGAGACCATCATTTCATTAATAACTTTAGTGCAAGTATCGTCTAACTCAACAGTTAAATTGACTGTCTCTAGAGTATAGGGTGCAGGGCAATAATCAGATAAAAAACGAGAAGTTGACTGAGTCATAAAAAGTCCAAATAGGAGATGAAGAGAATGCTTGCTATAAAGCAAGCATAAATTAATATTATTGTATTACAATATTAAGCTTTAATAGCTATTTTTTTTATTTGGAAACCGATAAAACCATAAATAACAGCAAGTACGGGGTTAATCAAATTAAAGAAACAATAAAAAATATAATCAAGCGGGTTAACCAATAACACGCTATACATGTATGCACCACAGGTATTCCATGGAATAAGTGGCGACGTTATCGTTCCTGAGTCTTCTAGTGTGCGACTTAATACTAATGGATCTAACCCGCGACGTTGGTATTCTTCTTTATACATGCGTCCAGGCATTACTATAGCCATATACTGATCTGCCGCAATCACATTAATACCAATACATGTTGCTACAGTACTAGCAATTAAGCTTCCTGTAGATTTTGCTGCAGACAAAATTGCATTGACAAATTTGCGCAACATACCTAACTCTTCAAGCACTGCTCCAAAACTTAATGCACACATAATCAACCATATAGTGTTAAGCATTTTTGACATACCACCACCACTTAATAACTTATCTAATTCGCCATTACCCGTTGATATACTGACACCATCAAAAAAGGCTGTCCAAACAACTTTAATATTAGCAGTTAGCACATCAGTATTTTCACTAGCCAATCTAATAATGAGCTCTTGCTGAAATAAAACTGCCCAAACTCCCCCCATTAAAGCGCCTATTGCTACCGCTGGAAATGCAGGTACTTTTTTAATTGCTAAGACTAATAGCACCACTAACGGAGTTAGATTTAAAAGACTTATATTAAATTGTTCTGCCAATTGTTCATTCAAACTGCTAATAGTGGATGTTGATGCAGTGGTTTCTTCGCTAAACCCTAGAATTAAAAATAAAACAATGGCAGTTGAAATTGATGGAATTGTAGTCCAGAACATATATCGAATATGATCAAATAATTGACTACCTGCAACAGCAGGTGCCAAATTGGTTGTTTCTGAAAGAGGAGATATTTTATCTCCAAAATAGGCACCTGAAATAACAGCACCTGCCGTAATAGCAGGATCAAGTGACAAACCTTGAGAAATACCAATTAAAGCGACACCAATTGTAGCTGCAGTTGTCCATGAACTACCAATACTTAAAGCGACTATTCCACAAATGATACATGATGCTGCATAAAACCAACTAGGATCTAATATTTGCAAGCCATAATATATCATGGTCGGAACTGTACCGGATAAAAGCCAAGTACCTATAAGAGAACCAACAGCAAGTAATATAAGAACAGCACCTAAAGAAAGTGATATTCCATTAATAATAGCTTTTTCAATATCATGCCACTGATGACCATTTTTAATACCAATAATAATGGCAATCCCCATTGCCATAAGAAGACCTATTTGATTAGGTCCATAAGAGGAATCATTTCCAAAGTAAATTACAGCGACTGCAAGCAAGAAAACTAAAGATATAACCGGTATAAAGGCATCGAGCATACTAGTTTTTTTTACATTATTTTTCTCAGGTAGATGATTTGACATTTTATGAAATTAACCTTTTATTATCGTTGTTATATAATTTTATGTTTATGTTTATGCATTTTAAGTAAATAAAAATACCCGCTTTAAAATGCAAGAAAGCCGCCCTAGTGGGCGGCTTTCTAATGTATGCTTTCTTATTTTTTAGCTACTTTATCTAGACTAACCAAATCAAAAGTAATACGTGCTGTTTCATCTAGAAATGGATCAAGTTCATCCAAGTCATCAGGTAAATCATCAAGGTCATCAACCTTATCTTTACCCATACTCACTAGTCGTTCATTAGCTCGAATAAATCGTTTACCCTTACGTTCTTCACGTTTGTTCTTTCGTGTTTCTAAATTTAGTGAAATTGTTTTATCATCTTTTTCCGATTTATAAGTTTCAATATCAGCAAGTAAATAATTAAACTCGCTATCATCTTTAATTCGCTGTTGGTATAAAGAAGTTAAATAAGTAACGTCACTACTAACATCGCTTAATTTAGAATATCTAGCTTTATCAATTTGATCCCACGGTAATGCATTTTCTTCTTTGCTTTCACCCCAATCCTCAGGGTCTACAGCTGTAGGAAATGCTATATCAGGTAATACACCTCGATGCTGTGTGCTACCACCATTAATCCGATAAAATTTTGCTATTGTGTATTGGATACTTCCTAAAGGATTTTCATATAAATCATAAACACGGCCTAAACCACGATGCTGTTGAACGGTTCCCTTCCCAAAGGTATGTTCACCAACAATTATACCACGACCATAATCTTGTATAGCTGCTGCAAAAATTTCAGATGCAGAAGCACTGTATCTATCAACCATGACTGTTAACGGGCCATCATAATGGCTGATACCATCTTTATCTCGATGTACATCAACACGATTGGCACCATTTCTAATTTGAACAACCGGACCTTTATCAATAAATAACCCGGTAAGTAAAGTTGCTTCAGGCAAAGAACCACCGCCGTTACCGCGCAAATCAATAATAATGCCCTGCACTTCTTGCTCTTTCAGTTTTGCAATTTCTTTTTTTACATCTCGAGATAAATTATTATAAAAACTAGGAATAGTAATTACTCCTAACTTTTTACCTTGAACTTTTAACTCAGTCGGCTCTACTTTAGCTGAATCTTCTGTTTCAGACTTCTGAATGCCATTGTCTTCGAAATAAACTTCAGACTTAGCCGCTTTATTTTCTAACTTGATTTTATCTCGAACTATAGTGACTTCTCTGATTTCAGAAATATCGTCTGATTCACCTGATAATATTTGCAATCTAACTGTAGTGCCTTTAGGTCCTTTAATTTTATCCACGACGTCATCTAAACGCCAACCAATAACATCTTCAAAGTCTTTATCTGCTTGCGCCACACCAACAATACGATCTTTAGGTTTTAGCGCCTTAGATGCATCTGCAGGGCCACCACTAATAACACTTTGAATTACAGTATAATCCTCTTCAGCACGAAGTACTGCACCGATACCCTCAAGGGATAAATTCATTTCCATTTGGAAACGTTCTGCATTGCGTGGGGATAAATAAGAGGTATGAGGTTCAACGACACGAGCAAAGCTATTCATTATCAGTTGAAAAACATCTTCACTTTCACTTTGCTTTATTCGTTTTATTGCATATTTATAACGCTTGGTAAGTACTTCTTTTGCTTTAGGCCATTCCTTACCCGCCAACAGCAAATTCAACACATCGGACTTAACTTTTATTCGCCATAATTCGTCTAGTTCAGCAGATGAATCGGCCCATGGAGCATCTTCACGATCATAAGCGTAAACATCATCTTTAGTAAAATCAAAAGGAGATACTTGTTCTTTTTCATCGTCTGAATTAGTTGTAATTAGCTCTGAGTCAAGTAAGTTAAGTGCATATTGATAACGCTCTAGTCGGCGTTGCATATTTAAATTGTAAATATCATAGGCAGCTGTCAATTTTCCGCGAGCAAATACATCGTCAAATTCTATACTATGCTTTTGAAGATCATTTATATCTGTCGCTAAAAATATATTACGAGAATAATCTAATTGTTTGATATAACGGTCAAAAACTTCCTGAGAAAGAGAATCACTAATTTTTACTTTTTTATAATGACCCCGAGTAAACCTTGCTGTGATGCGTTTACTCGCTGTTGCATGTTGACTTTCCGGTGTAAGTACCGTCAATGATACTTCTTTAGAAGTATCATCAAATGCAAAAGCACTATAGCTACCAATTGAACAACTTACCGATAAAGATACGGCAAGTGCTATACGACAAATTTTTTGCATGCACGTTACTCCAAACTATTATTAATATTCAAGCTAAGCGGTAAAAATTAAATTATGAATATATATTTTGCATTTGTGTTTTAATCGTCATACCTGAGTCAAGTTGAACACTAATGTCTTTACCCGCTATTTCAGTAATGGTTGCATTCATTGGTGCATTCCCTAACTGAACTTTAACCTTACTACCTACTTTTATTGTAGCTGAATCTACATGTTTCAATGGTGGTAAATCTTTTTTTACGGCCAGACGCTTATTCGATTTAGCTGATTTAACTGATTTAAATTTTGTTGAATCACGCTTTGCTACGTCAGATCCCTTACTACTATTAACCTTTGGTGATTTTTTCTCACCTTTATCTTGAGGTTTTTTATTAGTTAAAGAATTGTTACCAAATTTTTCTTGGCTTTCTTTTAAGGTTTTACTGGCGTAATTTGCTTGCTCTTCATCAATTTCAGCAGCATCTTTACCATCAATATCTATACGAAAAGCACCCATTTTGATAGCTTTAAGATAACGCCAGCTACTAGTATAATGTCTTAAAGCTTGTCGAAGGCGTGTTTTACTGACCGTTTCATCATCATTCAGCCTTTCAGCTAAATCTTGAAAAATCCCCACTTTTAATGGTTTCACTGGACCTTTTACTGAAAAACATTCGGGAAATTTTTCTGCTAAATAGGTGATAATGTCTTTGGTGCTTATTCGTTTAATTTCAGTTTCCATAAATACAACTTTATATACAGTTTCAGTTAAATAGTTTAAATTAATAATCTTGTGTTTGTAGGTGTTGGTCTCGGTTTTCTAAAACATTACGACACCAATCATAAATATCTTCAGATTCTAAATCAGGCAATTCATCTTGTCCAATCCAAGTATCCCATATTAAAGCTAATAATTGCTCTAATATTTCTGTTTCTATGTCTTCTTCCGCTAAATCATATAATGTATGGTAAATCTCATTGATTCGCTCAGCGACAGCCTCTTCCTGACCATCCCAATCACCTACAATGGCTTCAGTGACTAAATAGTCATGTATTACAACAAATTCTTTCATCGTGTTAAATTTTCATCGCCCTAATATTAAGCTTTGCTCAAATACTTTTACTATAGCTTCTAAACCGTCTTGATCTTGCTGGTCAAAACGTTCAAAACTAGTACTATCAATATCTAAAACAGCTATTATATCACCGTTAAGTTTAACTGGGATAACAATTTCAGCATTCGTTGTTGCATCACAGGCAATATGACCTTCAAACTGATGAACATCACTAATACGTTGAGTCGTTTTTGTTTGTGCAGCAGTGCCACAAACACCAGTACCGATGGGGATTCTAATACAAGCGACTTTACCTTGAAATGGCCCTAAAACAAGTTGTTCTTCGATTACTCGATAAAAACCGAGCCAGTTTACTTGCTCTAAAGCGTCAAAAAGTAAGGCAGAGATATTGGCCATATTGGCGACAGGATCTACTTCGCCACAAATTAACGATTTAGTTTGCGCTAATAGGTCCTGATAAAATTGAGTTTTACTAACCAATGCCATATTCCAAAGATTTAAATGCCGCTTAAAAAGGCATAACATACCTTGAAAGCCACATTAATTAAAGCTTTTATCTAACTGAAACTTTAATTTGTATGATTTTCTGGCTATTCAATTGAATATTTAACTAAAACACTCGCACTAATTGCCTGGCTGCCAATTTGTGAACTATGTTCGATTGAGGCTTTTGCGGACATCATTGTCGAATTATATCGCGTTCGATAATGGTTACTACTAATCTCTTTAACATACACTAATGTTCCTAAACTGTGTTGTAATTGAGTAGCAATTTTCTGAGCTTTTGCTTTTGCATTGTTAATCGCTTGCGATAGTGCTTGTTGATAGTGTTTATCTGTATCATCAACAGACATTGATAAAGGTGAGATTTGACTTACGCCAATTTTAATTACGGCATTTAAAAATCGATCATAATCCTTAATGTCTGAAAAATTGACGGTAATGTTTCTACTTAGCTCAAAAAACTCCGGCTTAACATTTTCGACATGGTCTGAAGAAGGAACACCAACATACACTTTACTTTGTTGGTTATTAGGTAATCTTCGATTAACTTCTACTCCATGAATATCAATCACAGGGTCTTCCTTAATGACGCGTAAAGAAACCCTAGCTGAATTTATATGTTTCGATTTAATCCCTAAACTTTGAGCGACTTCTATTACTTGGTTACTTTTATGATCAACTCTGGCTCTAATTTTATCTGTCAAACGTCCTTTTTCAGTTATAGCAATAGAAAGAGCAAAGCTGTCAGGCTCAACTAAAACACTTGCTTGCCCTCTTACTTCAATACCGGAATTTTGGTTATTTGCAAGCACCGTACTTGGTAACATAAAAATTAAACATGAACTAATAACAAGTGCATTTGTAAAAGATGTCGTTGAAAAATTATGCATATTCTATCCTTTTGTCAGCTTCATACTCCAAAATTCGGGTTCTGCGAGAATTGAAGAAGCATAGCTATGGTTTATTTCTTTGTGGTTGTATACCGTTTAAAATGTTTCTTTTCTTCCTTAGAAGCATTTTGCCACCAGTATTTTAACATAGCCAAAGAATTAACTTGTATCAAAGTGTTACTCGTTTGTTTAATTAGACTTGCAGGGGCTACTTGCTTACTTACTTCGGCCGTTTTCGCTAAGATTGGCTCTTTATCATTTTTAATTGTTTTCTTTGATGCGTATGTATTTACGGCAATATCGACCTGCTGTGCTATTTTATAATCAGAAATATTTGCTAATTCAATTTTTAACTGTTTGTTGTCTTCATCTTTTAATATCAATTCTGGCGATTTAGAAAAAGTTTCTGCTTCGGCCAAATTTTTTATATCAACCGTAACAAGTTTAAGTTGTTTTTCTTGGAAGACAGATAGCTTAACTACAAACTCTTTTGATTTAACCACTCTATCCTCAGCAAAATCTAGATCTTCAAAAACATCTTTATAATGCACTATTAATGCATGTTTACCTGGATTAAGTGAAAATGTTGATTTTTTACCGAGCAAGCCGTGCTCAACTATCTTATTATCTATTTCTGTGACAATAAGATTATCTGAAACGGTTAACGTTGTTGCCCAGAGTGTGAATGAAACAGTTGAAGTTAATAAAACAAAACACAGGGCATAAAAAAACCTAGTCAAAATAAAAGTCCTTATACTATTAGAGTAAGTTCTTTTATAAACTGACTAGGCGTTAATGCAAAGCAATATTTAACCTAACTAGGCTAAAGTACTAGAAGCTATCTGAAGGAATACGAACCCAACCTTCCATTAATATTCTAGCGCTACGACTCATCACAACTTTATTTACTGTCCAGTGTCCCGATATTTCAGTCGCTTGTGCGCCAACTTTTAATGTGCCTGACGGGTGACCGAAAGTAACATAATTTTTCTCTCCTCCGCCTGCGGCTAGATTGACAAGCGTACCTGGAATAGCCGCTGCTGTGCCAATTGCTACTGCTGCTGTCCCCATCATGGCATGGTGTAATTTCCCCATCGACAGAGCGCGCACGTGTAAATCAATATCACTTAACGATACTGATTTACCACTTGAAGTAATATAATCTTGCGCTGGAGAAACAAAAGCAACCTTAGGCGTATGTTGACGCACTTGTGCTTCAGATATATTCGAAATCAAACCCATTTTAACTGCACCATAAGCACGAATAGTTTCAAAACGAGCAAGTGCAGCTTCATCTCCATTAATGGCTTCCTGTAATTCAATACCGGTATAACCAATTTCATCTGCATTCAAAAAGATAGTTGGAATACCTGCGGTGATCATTGTTACAGTAAATGTCCCTATTTCAGGTACTTCTAATTGATCAACAATATTACCTGTTGGGAACATCGCTTCACTTGGGTCAACTGGCGCGATAAACTCTACTGGTACTTCTGCTGCAGGAAAGGTCACACCATCAAGTTCGAAATCTCCCGTTTCTTGTACTTGTCCATTGATAATTGATACTTGAGCAATAATAGTTTTTGAAATATTTTTTTGCCAAATACGAACCGTACACACACCATTTTCGGGGATACGTTTGCTTTCTACTAAGCCTGCGCTTATTGCAAATGAACCAACAGCTGCAGTAAGGTTGCCGCAATTGCCGCTCCAATCAACAAAAGCTTTATCAATAGCCACTTGACCAAACAAGTAATCTACATCGTGATCTACTTGTTCTGATTTAGCTAAAATAACGGTTTTACTTGTACTAGACGTTGCACCACCCATACCGTCAGTTTGCTTGCCGTATGGATCCGGACTACCAATCACGCGTAATAACATCTTGTCGCGAGGCTCACCGGGAATCTGACAGCGCTCTGGTAAATCTGTTAAATTAAAAAATACACCTTTAGATGTACCACCACGAATATACGTAGCTGGGATCTTTGTTTGAGGAGAAAAACTCATCGGTTTATTCCTTTTAAATTATTATGTAAAAATGGCACATAAAGTATGTGCCATTCAAAATAGATAAAATATCCATCAAAAGAGTTGATGACTAGACGAATTAGTTTAATTGGGAGCAAGGCGACTGCACTGAGATTGGTAACGAATATTAGCCCCAAAGTGAGTACAGTCAACACAGCTATCATTTAAATTAAACGTTTAGCCGTTAGACTCAAGGAAATCATTGGCAAACTTTTGTAGAACGCCGCCCGCTGCGTATACAGTAACTTCTTCAGCAGTATCTAAACGACATTTAACTGGAATTTCTACAACTTCTCCCTTACCTTCAATACAACTGCGAGTCATCACAACAGTCATTGCACCACCTGGTGCGGTAGCACCTACAACATCGTATGTTTCACTACCATCAATGTTATAAGTATGACGTGTTTCACCATTGACAAATTCAAGAGGTAGAACCCCCATACCAACTAAGTTAGTACGATGAATGCGCTCGAAACCTTCAGAAACGATTACTTCAACACCTGCTAAACGAACACCTTTTGCTGCCCAGTCACGTGAAGAGCCTTGACCGTAATCAGCACCAGCGATGATGATTAATGGCTGCTTACGATCCATATAAGTTTCGATAGCTTCCCACATGCGGGACTCAACACCTTCAGGTTCGATACGGGCTAATGACCCTTGTTTCACGTCACCGTTATCATCTTTACACATTTCATTGAACAATTTCGGGTTAGCAAAGGTTGCACGTTGCGTAGTCTCATGATCACCACGGTGAGTTGCGTATGAGTTAAAATCTTCTACAGGTAAGCCCATTTTATCGAGGTAAGCACCGGAAGCACTATTTAACTGAATAGCATTTGAAGGTGATAAATGATCGGTAGTGATGTTGTCACCTAATACTGCTAAAGGACGCATGCCCTTCATAGTGCGCTCACCCGCTAATGCACCTTCCCAATAAGGAGGACGGCGAATATATGTACTTGCAAGGTCCCAATCGTACAAGGGACTTTCAGCCTGTTCAAATGCGCCTAAATCGAACATTGGCGTATAAATTTTCTTAAATTGTTCAGGTTTTACAGCTGATTTAACAATTGCATCGATTTCTTCATCTGATGGCCAGATGTCTTTCAAAGTAATGTCATTACCGTTTTGGTCTTGTCCGAGTATGTCTTTTTCAATGTCAAAACGTATAGTTCCGGCAAGTGCATAAGCAACAACCAATGGTGGTGATGCTAAGAAAGCTTGTTTAGCATGTGGATGAATACGACCATCAAAGTTACGGTTACCTGATAAGACTGCTGTTGAGTATAAATCGCGGTCGATAATTTCTTGTTGGATTTTAGCATCTAATGTGCCTGACATACCGTTACAGGTAGTACATGCGTAACCAACAATACCAAAGCCTAATTTTTCCATTTCAGATAATAAACCAGCTTCTTCTAGGTAAAGTTTCGCCACCTTAGAACCCGGAGCAAATGATGATTTAACCCAAGGCTTACGTACTAAACCTAATTCGTTTGCACGCTTTGCAACTAAACCAGCGGCAACAACATTGCGTGGGTTAGATGTATTTGTACAAGATGTTATAGCAGCAATAATTACAGCACCGTCCGGCATTTCACCATTAGCTTCTTGTATTTTACATGCAGCTAAATCTTTCGCGATATCTTTAGCGACAAGATCAGCAGTAGCTAAACGACGATGTGGATTTGATGGACCGGCCATATTACGACATACTGTCGATAAATCAAATTCAATAACACGCGGGTATTGTGCTTCAATTAAATCATCAGCCCAAAGACCCGTATGTTTAGCATAGTTTTCGACTAACGCTACTTGCTCAGGCTCACGGCCTGTTAATTTTAAGTAATCAATGGTTTGCTCATCAATGTAAAACATACCCGCTGAAGCACCGTATTCCGGTGTCATATTAGAAATTGTAGCTCTATCGCCAATCGTTAGATCTTTGGTTCCTTCACCAAAAAACTCAAGATAGCTTGAAACAACTTTTTCATTTCGTAAAAATTCAGTGATAGCCAATACCATATCTGTTGCTGTAATACCGGCTTGGCGTTTACCTGTTAACTTAACACCGATAATGTTTGGAAGGCGCATCATTGATGGTCGACCAAGCATAACGGTTTCAGCTTCTAAACCACCCACACCAATAGCAATAACACCCAAGGCGTCAATATGCGGTGTATGGCTGTCAGTACCGACACACGTATCAGGAAATGCAACACCATCACGTACTTGGATAACTGGGGACATTTTTTCTAAATTGATTTGATGCATAATGCCATTACCGGCAGGAATCACATCAATATTTTTAAACGCTGTTTTTGTCCACTCAATGAAATGAAATCTATCTTTATTACGTCTATCTTCAATCGCACGGTTTTTATCAAACGCTTCAGGGTCAAAACCCGCGGCTTCTACTGCTAGTGAATGGTCAACAATTAGCTGTGTAGGTACAACTGGATTCACTTTGGCAGGATCGCCCCCTTGTTCAGCAATAGCGTCACGAAGACCCGCTAAATCAACTAAAGCTGTTTGACCTAAAATATCATGACAAACAACACGAGCAGGATACCAAGGAAAATCTAAGTCTTGCTTGCTTTCAATTATTTGTTTTAATGAGTCGGTCAATGTTTCTGGCGAGCAGCGACGAACAAGTTGTTCCGCTAATACACGTGAGGTGTAGGGTAATTTAGCATATGCGCCTACGCTTATTTCTTCAATTGCTGATCGGGTATCAAAATAATCAATATTTGCACCCGGTAATGGTTTGCGGTAATCGTAATTCATAATTTCATCTCTAATAGAAGAGTGAGTAAAGGAACGAGTGGCGAGTTTCGAGCTGCACTTCGCAACTCGTCACTCGACATACGAATCTGTTTTATCTTTGTGCGATTGGTGTAACAGTACGCGGTTCACTGCCAGTATAATCAGCACTTGGTCTTATTATACGGTTATTAGAACGTTGCTCCATTACATGTGCAGCCCAACCTGTTAAGCGTGAACAAACAAAAATAGGGGTAAACAATTTGGTTGGAATACCCATATAGTTATAGGTAGAAGCATGGAAAAAGTCTGCATTACAGAATAATTTTTTGGTATCCCACATAAATTCTTCACAAGCAACAGAGATATCATAAAGTGATGTATCACCATTTTCGGCCGCTAGTTTTTCTGACCAAGCTTTGATAATGACATTACGTGGGTCAGAGGTGCGATAAATTGCATGACCAAAACCCATTATTTTTTCTTTGCGCTCTAACATACCTGCCATTTGCTCTTTTGCATCTTCAGGCGATTTAAACCTTTCAATCATATCCATAGCAGCTTCGTTAGCACCACCATGTAGTGGACCACGTAACGTACCAATTGCTCCAGTAATGCATGAGAACATATCAGATAATGTTGATGCACATACACGTGCAGTAAAGGTTGAAGCATTAAATTCATGCTCAGCATATAGGATTAAAGACACATCCATAACGCGTTCATGTTGTGCTGAAGGACTTTCACCATTTAGTAATCGTAAAAAGTGACCTCCAAGTGAGCTTTCATCAGACATACAATCAATTTCAACGCCATCATGTGAATACTTATACCAATAACACATAATTGCAGGAAAGGCCGCCAATAGACGATTAGCGGCTTTATTCTGTTGAGAAAAATCGACTTCTGGTTCAATATTCCCCAAAAACGAACAACCTGTGCGCATAACATCCATAGGATGTGCATCTTTAGGAACAAGTTTTAACACTTCTTTTAGCGCTTGTGGGATATCACGCATAGCTAGTAATTCAGCTTTATATTCAGCTAATTCACCTGTTGTGGGTAACTCACCATTAAACAGTAAATAGGCCACCTCTTCAAAAGTAGCATTTTGAGCTAGATCTGCTACATCGTAACCACAATAAGTTAATCCACTTCCTGATTTACCTACAGTACATAAAGACGTTTCACCTGCACTTTGACCTCGCAAACCTGCACCACTTATTTTCTTATCAAGAGCCTTGTCTGTCATAATTCTTTCCTCATTCTATTGATAGATGTAATTTATTTATTTTTGCCTTCAGCGAAAAGTGAATCTAATTTTTGTTCATAGTCGTGATATCCAAGATAATCGTATAAATCCATACGTGTTTGCATGTTATCAATTTCAGCTTTTTGATCACCATCGGCTAATAATGTTTTATAAACAGATTCAGCGGCTTTGTTCATTGCTCTAAAGGCAGATAATGGATAAAGAACCATTGCACAGCCCCACTCTCCTAATTGCTCTTTATTCCATAATTCTGTTTGGCCAAACTCAGTAATATTAGCAAGCACAGGTACATCTAATGCCTGTGTAAAAGCACGGTAGTGTTCTTCAGTTTTAATTGCTTCAGCAAAAATACCGTCTGCACCTGCAGCTACATAGGCTTTAGCGCGTTCAAGAGCTGACTCTAAACCTTCCTGTGCAAAAGCATCCGTTCGAGCCATAATGAAAAAATCAGGATCTATACGCGCATCAACTGCTGCGCGAATACGGTCGGCCATTTCCTCAGTTGAAACTATTTCTTTATTCGGACGGTGACCACAACGCTTTTGCGCAACTTGATCTTCAATGTGCACTGCTGCTGCTCCTGCTTTTTCCATATCTCGAATTGTTTTAGCAATATTAAATGCCCCACCCCAACCTGTATCAATATCAACTAACAAAGGTAAAGAAGAAGCAGAAGTAATCCGCGCTACATCGGCAACAACATCATTTAAGGAAGTCATACCTAGATCAGGAAGGCCATAAGATGCATTGGCAACACCACCACCCGATAAATATATGGCTTGGTGACCTAATTGTTCTGCCATCATCGCGCAATAGGCATTGATAGTACCAACAACTTGAAGTGGTTTATTATTCGTTAATGCTTGGCGAAACTTAGCGCCAGCTGATATTTGCTTAGACATATTATTTCCTCTACTTTTTATCATTAAATTCTGACAGATCTTGTTGATTTATTTTATTTTCAATATTTTTTCTTGAAGCAGCAATGTGACGGCGCATTAACATTTCAGCTAATTCTCCATCTCTATCACTAATCGCTTGGATAATTTGAGAGTGCTCATTAAAAGCACGACTTGCTCTGGGACTGTTCATGCCAAACTGGCAGCGATACATTCGCACTAAGTGATATAGCTGACCACAAATCAAATCAATTAATTGTTTATTATGACTACCTAAGATAACTTTATAATGGAAATCGAGATCACCTTCTTCTTGATAGTAAGCAACACCATCTTTTAACTCTTGTGTTTGACTGTGAGCTTTAAGCATTGCTTGCATGTTAGCAATCTCCTCATCAGACATATTTAATGCGGCTTGACGACATGCCATTCCCTCAAGTGCTTCACGAGTTATATAAAGCTCGAGTAATCCTTCAATGGAGCAATCTACTACTCTTGATCCAACATTCGCTTTACGCTCAATTAGATGACACTTCTCTAAGCGATTTAACGCTTCTCGCAAAGTAGAACGACTAATTTGATAACGTTTAGCTAACTCAGGCTCGCTTATTTTACTGCCTGAAGGAATATCACCCTCAACAATGGCGTGTTGCATTTGTTCAAAAACTTTATCCGCAGTAGTTACCGCAGTTTGTTGAGTAGGGTTTGCTAGGTACATAGAGTTAAAGCCTTACTTTATGTTTTGATTAGATTGTCGACACATCCAATTTACAAAGAGAATAATAGCGTAAATATTTTATAATGCAAGTAGACTTAAGTATTATTGTCGACAATTTTATTTTAAGTGACTTTTTAACCAAACACAAAAAAGCCCACGCAATACTTAACTATTGCGTGGGCTTTCTATCTTTCACTTTTTGTTCACTTTCTTTAAAGTTAAAGAAAGTGGCATCCCTAAGGGGATTCGAACCCCTGTTACCGCCGTGAAAGGGCGGTGTCCTAGGCCTCTAGACGATAGGGACACTGGATTAACACTTGTTAATACAAACTATCTACCAGATCACTCTGGTGATTTAGTTTAACTAAAGTCTTATGATAGTAGACTTATTGAAAAACTAAAACTCTAAACTCTTATTTCTATTTCCATTCAAAGATAAACTCTCTTTATAGAAATCTCAGTATAAGAAACTGATTCACTTTTTATATGCACTTTACTTCTCATAAGAAGTAGAGTGGCATCCCTAAGGGGATTCGAACCCCTGTTACCGCCGTGAAAGGGCGGTGTCCTAGGCCTCTAGACGATAGGGACACTAAAACTGGTTAATTACCAATTCTGAACAGTGCTTATTATTTTATAAGTATAAGCAAACTTATTTTCACTTTTTACCTAATAAAAGGTAAAAAACAAATAGTGGCATCCCTAAGGGGATTCGAACCCCTGTTACCGCCGTGAAAGGGCGGTGTCCTAGGCCTCTAGACGATAGGGACACTAAAACTTGCAAGCAAGTTAAAACTATCTATTTTTTGTTAGTAACAAATCAATAACAAAAAACCTAAATTTTGGTGGAGCTATGCGGGATCGAACCGCAGACCTCTTCGCTGCCAGCGAAGCGCTCTCCCAGCTGAGCTATAGCCCCGCTTGTTTAAATATCTCTTTTAAAAAGAATCAATTCAAACGGTTATATTTAACAACTGGCCTAATAGCTATTAAACATACCCCCTCTCTTTATAAAAAAGTAGAAAGGATATTTCCAACTAGACATCATTTAAAGAAATAAAGACTTGCTGAAAACGAGGCGCATTCTAAGCAGCAGCCTTTAAACTGTCAACACTTATTTTAAAAAAACAGTGAAAATATTGCAAAAGTTAGTTTGAATGATTACATAAACATCAACTTGACTATTTTTTACCTAACTACTTGTTTGACTGTACAATTTATAGTCTTAAAAGAAATTAATTCAACAAGTCAATTAAACGCATAAATAAATCAGATATAGCTGCCCTACTTTCCTTTTCAAGCATTTACAGGTATTGTTTGCACTCAAAGTATTAAGCATTAAAGCATATAACGAATGCAATTAAATAAATTAAACATTGTTGCTATTGGTGGTGGTCACGGTTTAGGTAGAGTTTTATCTACTCTTTCCTTTATGGGTGATAAATTAACGGGTATTGTTACGACTACCGATAACGGTGGCTCAACAGGAAAATTAAGAAAGCGTAGTAGTTCTATTGCTTGGGGTGACTTAAGAAATTGTTTAACTGAACTTGTAGATAGTGATTCTATTGGTAGTCAATTATTCAACTTTCGCTTTGATGGCAATGATGAATTAGGCGGTCATAATCTAGGTAATTTAATTTTATTTGGTTTAGGGCAAGTGCAATCACGGCCTTTAGACTCAATAAAACTCGTTAGACGTATGTTAAGAGTACGTACTCAAGTATTACCAATGTCAGAAACACCTACTGATTTAATCGCTTTCTACCCTGAAGGACGTTGCAGAGTTGGTGAACTTTCTGTAGATGAAATGCCGATAATGCCTAAGAGCTTAATGCTTGCTCCTTTTGTCAAATCTATAGAGCCTTGTATAGATGCCATTAACAACGCAGATCTAATTATATTAGGCCCTGGAAGCTTCCTAACCAGCATAGTACCTCCATTATTAATAAGAGATATCAGTAATGCTATTGCAAATAGAAAAGGCCACTGTGTGTTTATTGATAATGTGGTTTTAGAAAACAGCCCCGCTGCAAAACTTTCAATAGATGAAAGGCTAAACTGGATACATGAAAACATTGGCTGTCTACCCATCGATAGCGTTATTTGCCAAGAGCCATCCACCAAATCAGATAGGGTTAACATGATTTGTCGTGATTTAGCGCACAATAAAGTACCCCATCACCACGATAAGAAAAAACTCATTAGTGCACTTGAAGCATGTTTATCAAGTGTTGATTACAAGCAAAAGTCAGCGTAACCCACTATTAAGGCGGGTTGACTATTTGTTATCTTCACTATTACGACTAGCAACAGCACCTTTTTGCCCTTTATATCATTTAGGTACAGCCGTCTTCGCGTTTGTAACTTTAACGTTCTTCATCTTCGCTGATACGGCTAGCAACAGCACCTTTTTTCCCTTTATATCATTTAGGTACTGCCATCTTCGCGTTTGTAACTTTATCGTTCTTCATCTTCGCTGATACGGCTAGCAACAGCACCTTTTTGCC
>MAAB01041451.1_pt1 | contig 98550 bp, 98 predicted proteins | sample 1115991 | NCBI WGS metagenome assembly MAAB01 (sample SAMN04961124, study PRJNA320927) | seawater metagenome | isolation source: sample BD02T18 sea water enriched with oil for 18 days | place: USA:Gulf of Mexico | collected 2013-07-27
AGCTGGACTAACTTGGGTGGAATCTTAAGCGTATTTAGCCTATAAGACCAAAATGTATTAGTATTTTTTAATACATTACCAAAATAAAGAAGCCCGGCACTTAGTGTCGGGCTTTTTTTTTAGATGTATGGAACGTTTTTAAGTTAAAGTTGTTTATTAACTATTCAAAACAGTATCAAGGACTAAATAATGATGAAATCACGAGTATTCGCACTGCTACTGAGTGGCTTAATGAGTATTGGAGCTGTTTCTGCAACAGAAATAAAACCACTGCCAGGGCAAACAGCAGTACGAGTTTGTGCGGATGGTTTCAATCTGCCCTATTCGAACAAAAAACTTGAAGGCTTTGACAATAAAATTGCCGCGATTATTGGCGAAGAATTAGGCCTACCCGTTGAATACACTTGGTTTCCACAGCGTATAGGCTTTTCTCGCAATACGATTAAAAAAGTTGATCCAAAGACGGGGCGATTTTTATGTGATGTCGCGATGAGTGTGCCCAATGAGAGAGGCATGCTGTCACCAACTACGTCTTATTTTAGTTCGATTGAAGCGATGGTCTACCGTTCAAATGAAGGTTATGAGCTTAACCAAGTAAGTGATGTTGCTAAGGTTAGTAGCGAGCAGAAAAAGCTAGTGGTAGGGTTATTTGATCGTGGTGTCGCTACAGAAGCTTTATTAAATAATGGTTTAGCAGAGCAAGTTAAATATTATCAATTTATGTCTGGTGATGCTCAGGTTAACGCTGGACGTATAGTTGAAAAGGAACTTGCTTCTGGTGCGATTGATGTTGCATTCCTATGGGGGCCAATTGCAGGTTATTATGCCAGTCAATCTGATGTAGCTATGACCGTCGTACCATTAAATGAATTAGGTAAGAATTTTGTATTTACCTTTGGTATGGGCGTAAGACATCAAGATAAAAAATGGAAGGAAGTTTTAAATCTTATTTTAGAAAAACGTAAGGATGATATAACTGCGATTCTAGCTGACTACAACTTTCCATCATTAGAAAATGTGAAACCGTCAGCAAAGAGAAAACATAAATAATATAACTGACATAAGCAAGTCTGCTGATTGAGTCTATACAGAGCAAAGTGTTATTAATTAAATATTATTCGACGGTCGCTTCAATAATAGATGTTAAATTAGTATTAATTTTTGAGGCAAATTTGTTTTGACGAGGATATGGCGTATTTGTTTGCATTAACTTAGTGCTGACAATGACGCCACTGTTCTCTTCACGGACTGCTATATTGCAAGGCATATCATTAATTAGGTCAGGATTTATGTCCATCATTTCTCTGGCATAGGTAATATTGCAAAAACTGGTTATCGTTGATAGTGGAAAGTCAGTTTCACCTCGGTCGCGAACAGCTTTGCCAATATGACTGCGATGGATGATTCTATAATTATGTTCAGCAATAGCAATATCTAAGTTGAGTAAGGTATCTTCGAACGTATACTCACTTTGCTGTTGGTAGAGGCGGTTCTCAATTAAATCAGTACAAGCGGTTAATTGCAGTGACAGTAAAATAGTTATGGTGGGGATCGTGAATAACTGTTTGAGCTTCATAATTAGACTATACTTAACTGTGAAAATAGTTAAGAGTAACATTAAATTTTAAAGAGGTATTTGCTCGTGTGGAAAATAGGTCTAAAGCTGGTTTCAGCATGGTTGTTCTTTGTTATTTCAAGCAATGCTAGTGCCGTATCTGGCTTTTCAGAAATAAATAATGAGCTGTTTGATAAAGCTCACCTTAAAAATGTATCTCAGCCAGGCACTTTGCATTATCAATATAAAAAAGATAGTTTTATTGATGGTACACGTGAAGATACTATCGATATGATAGTTACTAACCTTCGTAATACCGGACGAAAAGATACCAGCTTTGAGTTCTTTACTGGGCCATATAAGCGGCCATATGAAGAGCGTAATAACCAACAAGGCAACGGCGTATTTGTCTTATACCTAGAGTTCGACATTCACGAACTGGACCGATTGACCGGGGGGGAATGGGCTTACTTTCAACGAAAAATTCGTTGGGCCTTAGCTAAAGGTGCTGAGAAAAAAGAAATTGAGATTGATTATCAAGGTCAAAAAGTAAAAGCATTACAGTATGTCATTCAACCTTTTATAAACGATCCTAAAAAAGAACGTTATAACCTGTATGCAAACAAGTATTATATTTTCACCATGTCTGAACAAATCCCTGGTGAATTTTATCAACTACGGACGATAGTTCCAGATGGTAAAACTTGGCAGGAAGGTGATGAAGTGTTAACAGAAGAGATTCTTACATTTGTTGGCTTCGAAGCTAACTAAATTGTAAGTAGCATTTGTTAAATAAAAAAACGGGCATGCAATGCCCGTTTTTTTTGAAATTATTTAACGATACTTAAGCTGGGTTTTGACTTGGTTGGGTTATCAGTAGCGTCTTCAGGAGTTGATTGTGGCGGCGGCGTATCTTCATCGGGGAAGAACATACCTTCATTATTTTCTTTGCTATAGATCGCTTGTACGGCAACGATAGGGATAAAAAGCTCCATGGACTTGCCAGAAAATCGAGCGGAGAAGCTGATCCATTCATTGTCAGTTAGAAAGTTTTTGACTGCATCAGGCGCTATATTCAATACGATTTTTCCATCATGAATATATTCATTTGGAACTTGCACACCATCAAAACTAGCATCTACGAGTAAGTAGGGCGTGAGCTCGTTATCAACCAGCCACTCGTAAATTGCTCGAATTAAATAGGGTTTTTGCGATGTCATTTAACGCATGCCTCGTTCTAAATCACTCAAGCTAGCCTGAAAGCTATCTCTTGCAAATATACGTTGGGCATAATTCTCAACTGCTTTAGCACTAGCGGGTAATTTTATATTTAACATGGGAAGTCGCCATAATAGGGGTGCTAGACTACAATCCAATAACGAAAATTCATCGCTCATGAAAAATTTGGACTGTTCAAACATGGGTGCTAAAACAGTTAAATCTTCTTGAATGGTCTTTCTTGCTTTTGCTGGTTTTCCGGCTATGAGTGCTTGCCACAGAGAATACCAATCTTTATCTATGCGATGTAACATCAATCTCATTTTAGCCCGCTCAACAAGATCGACAGGTAATAAAGAAGGGTGTGGAAAACGCTCATTAAAGTAGTTGATAATAATATTAGAATCAAATAAGACTAGGTCTCGATCCATTAGGGTAGGACTAGTCCCATAAGGATTAGATGCTGCAACATCCTCAGGCCATTGGCCATCAGTAACATCAACAATATTGGCATTGATATTTTTTTCTTGGATGACGATTCTGGTACGGTGACTAAACGGACAACTTGGATCTGAATATATTGTCAACATAGCACGTCGGCTATTACTACTCATACTGTGTAACTCCTGAGAGTACTAGACATCACGGAATGATGAACTCACGGTTATTATTAGGGCTAAAATAAATAAAGGGAGTTGCCTCCCTTTAATTTATAAAATAATGCTCTTATTATAAAGTATTATTAATGAATATCTCTCCAAAATGCTTTTTTCATTGGATAAGCAACTAGGAAAAATAAGACTAGGTAAAGCAACACCCACTTAGCGAGTGCGAGCCGTTGAATTTTTGATGGCTCACCGATATAGGCTAAGAAGTTAACTAAATCTTTGATCATTACATTATATTCATGTGTCGATAGCTCACCCTCACTAGTTTTAGTTAAGCCATGCTCACTGTGGTCATTGGTTAAGTAACCTTGTTGTTGCCATAAAACATGAGGCATACCAACATCTTTAAATACACTGTTATTTGTGCCCATCGCTTTTGCAGAGTCTAAATAAAAGGTACGTAGATAGGTGTAGAGCCAGTCAGTGCCTTTTGCTCGTGCGATTACAGATAAATCTGGTGGTGTCACACCAAACCATCTCTTTGCATCCTCAGCACGCATAGCAACGGTCATGGTATCGCCGACTTTATCTGAGGCAAACATTAAACTATCCATTACCTGTTTATCTGTTAAGCCGATATCTTTTGCCATCCGGTTATAACGCATATAAGCAGCTTCATGGCAGCTTAAGCAATAGTTGACAAAGGTTTTTGCGCCACGTTGTAGTGATGCTTGGTCAGATAAGTCAACTTCTACCTTATCAAGGTGAATACCTCCAGATGCTGCAACGGCTTGTCCGGCAACGAAAAGACTCATTAATAATGTAAAAATTAACTTTTTCATTTGAAAGTCACCCTTTCTGGCACTGGTTTATCTTTATCAGCCTTGGTGTAGAACGGCATAAAAATAAAGAAAGCAAAGTAAATTACCGAGAAAACTTGAGAAAGAAGGGTATACAAGTCAGTCACACCTTGAGTTCCTAAATAACCCAAGGCAATGAAACTGATAATGAATAACACCAAGGCGAAGCGGAAATAAGGTCCGCGGTAGCGAATGGATTTGACTGGACTACGATCTAGCCATGGCAGCAAGAACAAGAAAACAATCGATAGTCCCATCGCTGCGACACCAGGGAATGCCGAACCGGCAATACTTGGTACTGCACGTAAAATCGCATAGAACGGAGTGAAATACCACACTGGCGCTATATGTTCAGGTGTTTTAAATGGATCGGCGGGGATAAAATTCGCATACTCTATAAACCAGCCACCAAATTCAGGAGCGTAGAATAAAATTAACGAAAAAATGAATAAAAACACCGTCACACCGACAATATCTTTAACCGAGTAATAAGGGTGGAATGGAATACCATCAAGTGGTATACCGTTTTTATCCTTATGTTTCTTGATGTCGACACCATCAGGGTTGTTAGAGCCGACTTCATGTAAGGCAATAATATGGGCAACAACTAAGCCTAATAACACCAGTGGTACGGCGATAACATGGAAGGCAAAGAAACGGTTTAAGGTAGCATCTGCGATCACAAAGTCACCACGAATCCACAACGCAAGCTCAGAGCCAATAAATGGAACTTGAGCGAATAGAGAAATAATAACCTGCGCTCCCCAATACGACATTTGGCCCCAAGGAAGTAGATAGCCCATAAATGCTTCAGCCATTAGAGCTAAATAAATCAACATGCCAAAGATCCAGACTAATTCGCGTGGCTGCTTATAAGAGCCATAAATTAAGCCACGGAACATGTGAAGATAGACAACTACAAAGAAGGCGGATGCGCCTGTAGAGTGTAAATATCGGATTAACCAGCCCCACTCTACGTCGCGCATGATGTATTCAACAGATGCAAAGGCAAGAGAGGTATCAGGTTTATAATGCATCGTCAGGAATATGCCGGTGACGATTTGAAGTACCAAGATGAGTAAAGCTAAAGAGCCAAAAAAATACCAGAAGTTAAAGTTTTTTGGGGCGTAATACTCTGAAAGATGTTCTTTCCACATTTTAGTTGCTGGAAATCGTTCATCAACCCAATTCATTAAGCTTGAAAACATTATGCGGCTCCTTTTGCATCTTCACCTATCAGGATACGGTTATCACCGAGGAAGTAGTGAGGAGGAACTTCAAGATTAATTGGGGCGGGAACATTTTTATGTACTCTTCCTGCTAAATCAAACTTAGAACCATGGCAGGGGCAAGAAAATCCGCCCTTCCATTCAGCGCCGAGATCTTCTGGTGCAAGTTCAGGTCTATATGTTGGCGAGCAACCTAAGTGGGTACAAATACCAACCAATACCATGATCTCTGCTTTGATCGAGCGGGTTTGGTTGGCGGTGTAGTTGGGTTGTTGACTGCTAGTGGTGCTTTCCGGATCCAGTAAAATATCATCTTGTGTGGCAAGGTTGGCAATCGTTTCTGGAGAGCGTTTGATAATCCAGACAGGTTTACCGCGCCACTCAACCGTTATTTGCTGACCCGATTCAAGTTTACTAATATCTACTTCAACAGGCGCGCCGGCAGCATAAGCTTTAGCACTGGGAAACATAGACGAAACGAAGGGTATCGCGACAGCAACGGTGCCTGCGCCCCCAACAACGACACTGGCAGCGGTAGTTAGAAACCGCCGTTTGTCATTATCAACATTGTTACTCATTTGATGGCAACTCCACAGCTTTCAATTGTAATAATATATCTCTCAACTCTCAGTGTGTTTTTATAATTTTGTTTGAGAGCAACACCAGATATTAACATAGCTTCTATATGATTTGATCAAAAAGGCCCGCATAACCAGAAAGGTTATGCGGGCCTTTTAAAGCTTTTATTAATTTAGTATTAAATTATTTAAGTGCTTTTTTTGCTTTTTTCATTAAACGCTTAGCTGCACCTTTAGGTTTTGAAGCTACAATTGCTTCAAAGTTTGTTGGTTCACCTACGATGATTACACCACCCATGCCTGCACCCCAATGAGGTGTACATTTGTAGAAGTAAACACCTTCAACGGTTAATGGCGGAGTAGTGAAGTTTTCTCCCATTTTTGACATCCATTTTTCAGCGCCTTCAGGAATCATACCTTCAACAGATTCAGTGATGTGACCATTCATTCTTTCCCATGAAACAGTATCACCAACAGCAACTTTCACGACGATTGGTTTAAAGGCAGTAACTTGTGCTGATACTACGTGATCGGCCGCCATAACTGCAGTAGTGAAAAATGCTGATGCTGCTAAAATTGCACCGATAAGTGATTTACCTAGTTTCATGTGTATTGCCTCTCGTTTTTAAATTATATGTTCAAGTTCGGAACTAGGTTTACATAATGAACCTGAACCAAACCTGAACAGCTTGCAGCGCCTCTTCCTGTGCACTTATGAAGAATGGCAGAAGCCAATTCAGCGCGACATAATAAGCCTTGCGATTGGTGAAAGTCCAAAGTTATTACGATTTATCGTGGTATTACTGGTTAATAATGCTTTGTAGCGCAGAATTGGCACCTTCTAAAGTAAAGCTAGTTTCGCCAGCACTATCATCGGCAAGTATAAACTTGAAGTGAATTTGTTTACCGGTACGAAGCGCATCGATAGTTCCTAAATGAGGGCGGTCATCTCCTTGCCAAATAGGGCATATCACCCGTTCTGGTAGACGCTCGGCAATAATATGGTCGACACTAAAGTCCCTGGCAGTAGAAATGTTTTCATTGTTATCGACAATAATGGCTTCAATGCCTTCGTCTGCAGGTACGATAGTTGCGGTAAAGCCACGTAACAATTGCACTGGTTTTTGCTGATCAATTTGAAACGTTGGTAATTGATTTTGCGAGAGCTCATCGAAACTATAGTCAGATAAGCTGAAATCCATCCAGACCGTACCTTCGGATGTTTGAAAGATAGCAAGTTCAAAACCATCACTATTTCTTACGGTTGCTGATTTATCTAAGGTATTGGTTGCTGAATGTTCAAATGTTTCGATTTGCCAGTCTGCAAAGGCACTAGTTGAAAATAGACTTATTAATAGATAGGAGAAATATTTAAACATCGACTAGTTTGCCTTGGTTTGTTGCAGGGCCCACATGGTTGAATAGTGGCCTTGCTGTTGCAGGAGTTGTTCATGGGAACCACGTTCGATGATTTGACCGTGATCAAGTACCAGAATTGTATCGGCATTAACGATGGTTGATAAGCGGTGAGCGATAACCAAGGTCGTTTTATTAGTGCTAATGGATTGAAGTTCTTGGTTGATCGCTTTTTCAGCGTGACTATCTAAAGCCGAGGTGGCTTCATCAAATATTAAAATCTGCGGGTTTTTTAATAAGGTTCGAGCGATGGCGACCCGCTGTTTTTCGCCGCCGGATAATTTTAAGCCACGCTCACCGACTAAAGTATCGTAGCCATCAGGCAGTTTAGAAATAAAGTCATGAATGTGTGCTTGTTTAGCTGCAGCGATGACTGCTTGTTTATCAGCTGCTGGACTGCCATACAAAATATTGTGATAAATACTCTCATTGAATAACACGGTATCTTGAGGAACTACGCCTATCGCTTGTCTTAAACTCTGCTGCTGAACCTCTTTAATATCAACGCCATCAATTGTAATGTTGCCTGCTTGTGGGTCGTAAAAGCGAAATAATAGCCTCACTAGCGATGATTTTCCTGAACCACTGGCACCTACAAGAGCGACTTTACTACCGGCAGGGATGGAAAAGTTGATGTCCTGTAAAATTTGTCGGTTTGAATCATAGTGAAAATTAACATGATTAAATTGAATTTCACCATGTTGAACCTGAAGTAGTGGCGCATTAGTTTTATCGATAGTTTCTATGGGCTGATTTAAGATGCTAAACATCCGTTCCATGTCGGCTAAAGAATGACGAATTTCTCGGTAGACAAAGCCTAAGAAACCGAGCGGTAGGTAAAGCTGTAATAAAAAGGCATTAATGAGTACTAAGTCACCCAAACTGAGACTACCGTCCATTACACCTTGTCCAGCAAGCAGCATTAAAATAGCGATACCTATTGAGATGATGGCACCTTGGCCAACATTTAACACTGATAATGAGGTTTGATTTTGAATAGCGGATTTTTCCCAGCTGGCTAGCTTTTCATCATAGCGTTGCAATTCATAGTGTTCATTATTGAAATACTTAACGGTTTCGTAATTGAGTAAACTATCAATTGCTTGGTTATTCGCTTTTGATTCCGTCTCATTCATGACCCGCCGGAAGCGCATCCGCCACTCAGTAATGACTAAGGTGTAAATGATGTAGAGCAAAATAGTACTGGTTGTGACAATGGCAAAAATATTGTCATATTGGGTCAGTAAGATGACGGTGACTAAGGCTATTTCAACTAGGGTGGGTACGATGTTGAAGATCATAAAGTTTAATAAAAAACTAATGCCACGAGTACCGCGTTCAATATCACGAGATATGCCACCAGTGTGACGCTGCAGGTGAAAACGTAATGAGAGTTTGTGCAAGTGGGCAAAAATATTGCCGGCGATACGACGTACCGAATGATGGATAACCTTAGCAAAGAGCGCATCTCGAAGTTCACTAAAAAGGCTGCTAGTAAAGCGTAATAAACCGTATGCAAGTAAGAATACGATGGGTAGATAGATTATCTCTTGTTGTTGTGGGTCGAGAGCATCGACTGCCGACTTTAAGGTCAGCGGAATGCCGACGTTAGCAATTTTAGCCAAGGTTAACAGCAGTAATGCCAGAGCAACGCGGCCTTTGAATTCCTGTAGATAAGGCAACAGACTTCGAATAGCTGTCCAGTCTTGATGATTATTCATAGACTGCAGTTTAGCTTAATAATTAATAGTGGGGAAAAGTGAGGCCGTCGCAAGAGATGTTTTTTAGGTATAATTGTTAGATTTATTAGTTGAATAATAGATTTTCGGTTATAGCAAAACTGCGTAACTGTTATGTGAGGTAAGAAGTTAATGCCGTTATATGAATACCGATGTGATGCTTGCGAACATGAGTTTGATGCATTGCAAAAAATGAGTGATGAGCCATTAAAGGACTGTCCTGAGTGTGAAAAGCCACAATTACGAAAGTTAGTGTCAGCGGCAGGCTTTCGATTGAAAGGCGATGGTTGGTATGAGACTGATTTTAAAAGTGGCAAAAAACGTAATATAGCTGAGAGTACTTCTGATAAGAAACCTAAACCGTCAGCTGCCACGAATAGCTAAATAGGGACGACATGCGTAAATATCTAATTGCAGGATTGTTAGTGTGGATGCCTTTGGGCATTACCTTTCTTGTTGTGCGTGCGATAGTCGGTTTTTTAGACAAAATTTTATTATGGCTACCGGCACATTATCAGCCTGAAAATGTTTTAGGCTTTAATATTCCAGGTCTTGGTGTGGTTCTGGCTGTTGTTTTAGTTTTGGCAACGGGCATGATTGTGGCTAATTTGCTCGGTCGACGCATTGTTGCAGCATGGGAATCATTACTGTCACGCATCCCCCTGGTTCGCAGTTTATATGCAGGCATTAAGCAAATTATGGAAGCGGTGTTGGCGACAGATGCCAAGTCTTTCCGTAAAGTATTACTTATTGAATATCCTAGAAAAGGGGTATGGAGCTTAGCTTTTATGACCTCTGATGAGCTAGGTGAGGTGCAAGCTAAAACTACAACGGATGTGATCAGTGTTTTTATACCGACGACCCCCAATCCTACGTCAGGATTTGTATTAATGGTGCCGGAGAGCGATGTTGTTCACCTCTCGATGAGCGTGGAAGAAGGCTTAAAAATGATTATCTCGATGGGGGTAGTTGTACCGAATTGGCAAAAAGAAAATTTACTCAGTCAGGGTAACGAACAATCATAATGAACCATCACTCGTTATATAATGAGTGATCTTATTTAAACAAACATTAAAGATATTGGAAAGAATTATGCGTAGCCATTATTGCGGCGATGTAAATGAAACATTAGCAGGTCAAACAGTAACAGTCTCAGGTTGGATGCATCGTCGTCGTGACCATGGTGGTGTTATTTTCATTGATTTACGAGATCGTGAAGGTCTAGTACAGGTTGTTTGTAACCCTGAGGATGTAGAAAGCTTTGCGGTTGCAGAACGTGTTCGTAGTGAATACGTATTGCAAATCGAAGGTGAAGTGAATTTACGTCCAGACGGTAGTGATAATTCAGACCTTAAAAGCGGTAAGATTGAAATCATTGCTAAGCGCCTTGAAATTCTAAATAGCTCTGAGACTCCGCCATTCCCACTGACTGAACAAGCTGAAGTGAGTGAAGATGTACGTTTACGTCACCGTTATATTGATTTACGTCGTCCAGAAATGTTACAAAAATTACGTTTCCGTTCGAAGATCACGCGTCAATTACGTAATTTCTTAGATGATAGTGGCTTTTTAGATATTGAAACGCCTATCTTAACGAAAGCGACACCAGAAGGTGCCAGAGACTATCTAGTGCCGAGTCGTACTCATGCTGGTGATTTCTTTGCTTTGCCACAATCACCACAATTGTTTAAGCAATTATTGATGGTCGCGGGAATGGATCGTTATTACCAAGTTGTACGTTGTTTCCGTGATGAAGATTTACGTGCTGATCGCCAACCTGAGTTCACCCAAATAGACATTGAAACTTCTTTTGTTGAAGAAGAAGATTTAATGAATATGATGGAATCAATGATTCGTGATTTGTTTGCCAATGTATTGGAAGAGTCATTGCCAAATCCATTCCCACGGATGACTTATGCTGAAGCAATGGCGCGTTACGGTAGTGATAAGCCTGATTTACGCATTGCATTGGAATTAGTTGAAGTCAGTGACTTGATGAAAAAAGTTGATTTCAAAGTATTCTCTTCACCGGCTAATGACGAAAAAGGTCGTGTAGCCGCCTTACGAGTGCCTAATGGTGCAAGTTTAAGTCGTAAAGATATTGATGGGTATACTAAGTTTGTTAGCATCTATGGTGCAAAAGGCTTAGCGTATATTAAGGTGAATGATATTGATGCGGGCCGTGAAGGTTTGCAATCACCTATCTTGAAGTTCCTACCTGATGATGTTGTTGCTGCGATCATGGAGCGTACCGAAGCTCAAACTGGCGACCTTGTCTTCTTCGGTGCTGATAAAGCAAATATCGTTAACGAAGCATTAGGTGCGTTACGTGTGAAAGTAGGTCATGACTTAGGTTTAGTAGAGCATGGCTGGCGTCCATTATGGGTTGTTGCGTTCCCAATGTTTGAGTGGGATGACAAAGGTAACCGTTGGAATGCACTTCATCACCCATTCACTGCGCCACGTGAATCGGATATTGAATTATTGGATACTGATCCGGGTAAATGTTTGTCACGTGCCTACGATATGGTGTTGAATGGTACTGAGTTGGGTGGCGGTTCAATGCGGATCCATAAAGCTGATATACAGACGAAAGCATTTGAAATATTAGGTATTAGTAAAGAAGAAGCAAATGACAAGTTTGGTTTCTTATTAGAAGCATTGCAATACGGTTGCCCACCACATGGTGGTTTAGCATTCGGTTTAGATCGCTTAGCGATGTTGATGACAGGATCTGCTTCTATTCGTGATGTGATGGCATTTCCTAAAACTCAATCTGCGAGTTGTTTATTAACGGATGCGCCAAGTAATGTTAGCGAAGCACAGTTGAAAGAATTGAACATTCGTTTGCGTAAGGTTCCAACCGTTGATGAGCCAACAAAAGCGACCGACGGGGAAAAATAAATGAGCGAACCATTAGTTCAGACATCATGCAGTGAGCAGCGTTATCAAGTGACTTCAACTGACCTGCCCTTAAGTTGTCCTATGCCTGGAACTAGTGGTTGGGATGCCCATCCTCGTGTATTTTTAGATGTTGCAGCTAAAGGCGAAGTTACGTGCCCTTATTGTAGCGCGGTGTATTTTCTTAGTGAAAATAACTAAATCTAATGGTACATGTAGCCGTCGCAGTCATGGTCAATAATGACAGGGAAGTGTTATTGGCTTTGCGACAGCAGCATCAGCATCAAGGTGGTTTGTGGGAGTTTCCTGGCGGCAAAGTGGAGGTTGAGGAATCTGTTTTTGATGCCTTATGTCGGGAAATACGAGAAGAACTTAATGTCTCTATTTCTCAAGCAGCCCCCCTCACGACCGTTGCCCATGACTATGATGATAAGTCCGTATTATTAGATGTGTGGCTAGTAGAAGATTTTGATGGAACGCCTCGAGGACAGGAAGGCCAAACAATTCGTTGGTGTCCAATTGATAATTTGCAGTTTGAAGCATTTCCAGCAGCAAATTTACCTATTATTTCAGCAATACAAGCAAACTTTGCAGTTTAGCTGTTAGCTACAGTAAAAAAGGTTGATATTTTAATGAGTCTTGCAGAGTTAATTCCGCAGCAGTTACAAGCCAATATTGATAAGATTATTGAGGATGTTGAACCCAACCCGTGGTTAACCGATGCTGAAAAAGACAGTTATAGCGAAAAAATAAAAACGCTATTAAAAGAGAAAAATGCGGTATTAATTGCTCATTATTATGTCGATGATGAGTTACAGGCTTTGGCTGAAAATACCGGTGGTTACGTTTCTGACTCGCTTGATATGGCTAATTTCGGCGCGCGTAATGAAGCTGAGACCTTAGTGGTCTGTGGTGTACGGTTTATGGGTGAAACTGCGAAAATTCTCAGTCCTGAAAAGACCGTTATTATGCCGACATTAGAGGCTGAATGTTCTTTAGATCTAGGTTGTCCAATTGATGAGTTTAGCCAATTCTGCGATCAATATCCTGATCGTGAAGTGGTAGTTTATGCTAATACTAGCGTTGAGGTTAAAGCTCGAGCGGACTGGATTGTAACGTCAAGCAACGCCATTCAAATTATTGACAGCTTAATGGCACAAGGCAAGAAAATTGTCTGGGGACCTGATCGTCATTTAGGCCAATATATTAAGAATAAAACCAACGCCGATATGATTCTCTGGCAGGGCAACTGTGTCGTTCATGATGAGTTCAAACTGTTTGAGTTAGAACAGTTAATGGCAAAGTATCCACAAGCTGCTGTACTGGTGCATCCAGAGTCACCGGAAGCGGTAATAGCTAAAGCAGACTTTGTGGGTTCTACTAAACAGATTATAGCTGCAGGTAAAGCTTCAGAGGCTGATACTTTAATTATTGCTACTGATCATGGCCTATTCTATAAAATGAGCCAGGAAGTGCCTAATAAGCGACTTATTCCAGCACCGACAGGTGGTAAAAGTGCAACCTGTAAGAGCTGTGCGCACTGTCCCTGGATGGCCATGAATACGTTGGTTAATTTGTATGAAACACTACGAGATATGACCAATACTATTGAAGTGGATGAAGACTTACGTCAACGAGCATTGCTACCATTAAATAGAATGCTGGACTTCTCATACCAGCAAGGAATTTTAACTGCTGGTGATGCCTAGCTAATTAGTGATAATCGGGGAAGTCTTGGTTGCTAGTCGCTGGTAAGTCTTCACCCTTGATAGAATGATTTTCACTAGCCCAATCACCCAAGTCAATTAGTTTGCAGCGTTCACTGCAAAACGGTTTCCATTGTTGATCTTGTTGCCAAGCAACAGTTTTGCCACATTGTGGGCAGTCTACAGTTGTAACCATGATTTGTTGTCTACATTACACAGCAGCTGAGATGAAAGTCGACATCATCACTAATCTGCTGCGGTCGTTGAGTGATATCAAACTGCATAAAGCGAACGGTAAAACGATGTTTGCCACCGCTAATTTCAGGATAATAGTTCGCTTTCTTCGGTAGTTTAACTCGGATGAGTTGCGTCGGTTGGCTGCTATCAAGGCTATGTTGATAAAAGCCTGTGTTGGCAGAGAAGTCTTTAAAGCCAGTACTGCCGCGAATTAATTGCATGGTAAGTTTGATGGCTGATTTCACTGCCGAAAATTGCTCAGTCCAAGCTAAAATTTGTTGACGTCGGTCTGAATCGGACGTTTGCTGTAACCAATGATGGTAGGCAGGCAAGTCAAAGTCACAGGTACCGCCGGCAATACTTGAACGTTGGCGAATAGCGTACAGAAATTCATTGTCACGTAAGCTCTGGCCAATGGCTGTTTTGGTGAGATGTAGGGCGTCTAAGGTTTGATCTAATTCGCCCAGTAATTGATCTAATGCTGACTTATTAACACCGGGGGAATTCTCCAGTGCAGACAAGTTAGTAATGAGTCGCTCTAATTCTTTAATGATTTCAGCTTTAAGATCACTACGTTCAAACACCGATAAGATGCTGAGTAGGCCATCAATAGCACTACGATTATTGATTTCATCATTAGATGCTAAGGCATTTTCTACACGCGAAAATAAAAACTCGAGTCTGAGAAAAGTACGTATACGCTCATTGAGCGGTTGTTCGTAAATAATGTTGTCAGCCACAGCGCGTATAATTATATTAAATAGCTATTGTCAATAAAGTAGCTATTCTCCATGACTCTGAGCTGGCTGGCAACCTATATGATAGCTTTAGCCATTTTAAGGTATTTTTTATGAAGTTCAGTGACTAATTCTGCCAGTGGTTCAGTCGCTTGATCATTGATAATAATGTCATCGGCGACCTGTTTTCTTTGTATTGGTGAGCACTGACTATCAATGATAGCTTGGGCTTGTTCAGCAGTGACACCGTCACGAGTGCCAATGCGTTGCAACTGATTTTCGGTGGTAGCTTCAATAACTAATACGCGATCAACGAGTGTCGTCATATTAGATTCAATTAATAATGGTACTGACAAAATACAATAGGCTGAGTCTATGTTGTTGCTCTGCTCCAAGAGTTGCTGGCGAATAGCGGGGTGCAGAATTTGTTCTAACTGTTGCTTAGCCTGAACATTGGTAAAAATAAGTTCTCTTAGCTGGCCGCGATCAAGTTGGCCATTGGCATGTAAAATCTTAGGGCCAAAGAGAGTTACTATTTGTTCTAAGCAAGTTTGACCTGGCTTAACCAGTTGACGAGCGATAATATCTGCATCAATTACAGCGATTCCCAGCTCGGTGAAACGTTGACACACCGTCGATTTTCCACTGGCAATACCACCGGTTAGTCCAACTTTGAACATGTTATCAGCTAAGTCCTGACCAAGATAAATAGGCCTGATTAATTACATCCCCCCAGATGAATGCTATCCAGCCAGCTGCAGCGAGGTAGGGGCCAAATGGAATGGGAATGTCGCGATGTTGTTTACGCAATATAATCAATGAGATGCCAACAATTGCGCCTACTAGAGAAGATAACAAAACAATGGTCGGTAGATAGCTCCAGCCTAGCCAGGCACCTAAAGCAGCCAGTAATTTAAAGTCGCCGTAACCCATACCTTCTTTACCGGTAGCAAGTTTGAAACCATGAAAAACGAACCATAAAGATAAATAACCTGCGAGAGCACCAATGACGCTTGACTGTAAGTCGGTATAAACCGAAAACAGATTGAAGAATATGCCAAACCATAATAATGGCAAGGTAATGCTATCGGGTAATAGCTGATGATCAGCATCGATAAAGGTTAAAGCTATTAAAGCCCAGGTAAGTAATAAGCCACCTAAACAGGCCCAGCCAAAGCCGAAATAAATAGCAACAATTGCTGACAAAACACCTGACAGTAATTCGATCAGTGGATAACGTTTTGAAATTGGCGTTTTACATTGTTTGCACTTGCCGCCGAGAGCTAAATAACTCAGAACGGGAATATTTTCGAGAGCACTAATAGAATGACTACATTGTGGGCAGCGTGAGCGAGGCACACTTAAGGTAAATGGCTCTTGAGCTTCAGGCTCCTTGCCTGCCAGTTCATCACATTGGCACTGCCATTCACGCTCCATCATTAATGGTAGACGATGAATGACTACATTAAGAAAGCTACCTACTAGCAAGCCAAGTATTGTTACTAAAGTAATAAAGGCGGGGGATGAAGTTTGTAAAAACTCAATAAGAACCATATTTAGTTAGCCAAGGAAAAAGTTAAGGTGGAGACGTGTTGGAGTGACAGTTGAAAATTGTATTTTGAATTGACTCTGTTTCGTTGTACTACTAATTTTTAGTAGTACAACGAAGAGACATAAACTTGAAAAAGTAAAAACTACACGACCGCACCAAGTTTGAATATTGGTAGGTACATAGCAATAACTAAGGTACCGATTAAGCCACCTAATACCACCATGATCATGGGTTCCATTAATGCAGTCATATTATCAACAGCATCATCGACTTCGGCTTCATAAAAATCGGCAACTTTAGCTAACATGGCATCTAACGCACCAGATTCTTCGCCAATGGCGACCATTTGCACCACCATATTGGGAAATAAATCGGTATCTGCCATCGCTTTGTTTAACTGAGTGCCGGTTGAGACATCATCACGCATCACCATTGTTGCTTCATAAAATACAATATTACCGGTTGCGCCAGCTACTGAAACCATCGCTTCAACTAAAGGTACACCGGCTTTAAACATGGTAGAGAATGTTCTGGCAAAACGAGCTATCGCACCTTTATATTGCACATCGCCAATAACGGGGATTTTAAGCAATAGGCGATCAAAGAAATGCTGTACTTTGCGAGAGCGTTTTTTGGCTTGCATAATGCCCATAACCACACCGATGATCGAACCAAAAATTAACCACCAATAATCCTGGAACACTTCTGAAATACGAATAACCGCTAATGTTAAGCCTGGTAAGTCAGCACCAAAGCCTTTAAATAAGTCTTCAAATTGTGGAATTACAAAAATCATTAAAATAGCCGTTACCACAAACGCGACAACTAAAATCGAGGTGGGATAAACCAAGGCTTTTTTAATTTTGGCTTTTAATGCTTCTGTTTTTTCTTTGTAGGTAGCAATTTCATGCAATAAGGTTTCTAAGGTACCAGATTGCTCACCGGCATTGATCAAACTGATAAATAAATCATCAAAATGGAAAGGAAATTTGGCCAATGATTCAGCCAAGCTGGTACCCGATTCAACATCGGATTTAATAGCTAAAATCATTTCCTGCATACTGGCATTTTCATGGCCTTCACCAATAATTTGCATTGACTGCATCAATGGCACACCGGCGGACATCATGGTTGCGAGCATACGGCTGAAGATCGCAATATCAGCCGGTTTTATTGGTGGCTTTCTAGGGGCAAATAAATCTTTGGGTTTTTTCTTTACTTTTATTGGCGTAATGCCTTGGCGACGTAAGTGAGCTTTGACTAAATTTACGCTTTCCCCCGTTTGTTCCCCTTTTACTTTGCGGCCATTTTTATTGGTGCCTTGCCAAGTAAATATAGGTAAAACTTTTACTTTTTTAGCTTTGTTCGCTTGTGCCACGGATTACTCCTTGATAACACGGTTAACTTCTTCTAGGCTGGTCAGACCAGCGGCTACTTTTTTCAGGCCCGAAGTAAGTAGATCGGCAATACCTTCTTCAGCAGCTTGGTCCGCTAGCTGGATAGCGTTACCACCATCCATAATAATACGCCCCATAGCATCGGAAATAGGCATCACCTGATAGACACCAACACGGCCTTTATAACCTTCTGTACAACTGTCACAGCCTACGGGTTTATAAACAGACACCCCTTCATCAATTTGTTCTTGACTAAAGCCTTCATCAAGCAAAACGTCAGCGGGTAAATCTTCTTCAATTTTGCAGTTATTACATAAGCGTCGCGCCAAACGTTGAGCAATAATTAAGCTTACCGCAGAGGCAATATTAAAGGCTGGCACGCCCATATTAGCGAGACGAGTCAGGGTTTGAGGTGCATCATTGGTATGCAATGTAGAAAATACCATATGACCAGTTTGCGCTGCTTTTATTGAAATTTCAGCGGTTTCTAAATCACGAATCTCACCGACCATGATGACATCAGGATCTTGACGTAAAAATGCCCGTAAAGCCGATGAAAAAGTAAGGCCAACGCCTGGGTTAACGTTGACTTGGTTAATACCAGCTAAGCTGATTTCTGCTGGATCTTCAGCTGTTGAAATATTGCGATCATCGGTATTGAGAATATTGAGTGCGGTGTATAAGGAAACTGTTTTACCACTACCGGTTGGGCCGGTGACGAGTACCATGCCATAGGGCTTGTGCATGGTATCCATAAATATTTTCTTTTGGTCTTCTTCGTAGCCAAGCGCATCGATGCCTAATTGAGCACTGGAAGGATCTAGAATACGTAATACAATTTTTTCGCCAAATAGAGTTGGGCAAGTATTGACACGAAAATCAATGGCTTTGGTTTTGGATAACTTCATCCGCATCCGGCCATCTTGAGGGACACGGCGTTCAGCAATATTTAATCGAGATAATACTTTTAACCGAGCTGATATTCTGCCGGCTAAAGCCACCGGCGCTGTTTTACTTTCATGTAAAATCCCGTCAATACGTGTACGGACCCGATATTTTTTCTCATAAGGTTCAAAGTGAATATCCGATGCGCCGGCTTTGATCGCACTGGTTAATATCCCGTTGATAAAACGAACAACGGGCGTGTCATCAATATTGGTATCACCGCCATCGTCTTTTTGCTCAGTTTCATCTGGGCCAAGATCAATGTCATCTAATTCAGCATCACCAAAGTCATCTAGTTGCTCATTGCTTTTATCTAAGGCTTTTTCTATTGCGGTGGTGAGGTGTAACTCATCAACTAATAAAGGATAAGTATTTAAGCCGGTATTAAATTGAAATTCATCGAGTGCTTGTAAATTGGTTGGGTCTGAAACTGCAACGTATAGGCGTTTGCCGCGCTTATAGAGCGGCAGTGCATTATGCTGGCGAATTAACTTTTCTTGAATGAGATCGGTGGCCGCTAACTCCATATCCATGGCGTTGATATCAAATAGCGGTACACCGAACTCTTGAGCAGCAACAGCAGCAAGGTCGCCACTGGCTAAAATTTTATTATTAACTAGGTAGCTGACAAAGGCTTGTTTAGACTCTTTTGCGGCAACTTGAGCTGCTTGCGCATTATCCTCATTTAATAACCCATCGCTAACGAGGCGTCGAGCAAGACCGCTGAGTCTTATAGATGTTGCCGTATTTGCCATGATGCGTGTGAGATTCCTTTTCTGCTAATTTAGCTTTATAAAGACTAATCTTATGTAAGTTGAGGAATAAATTCTAGTTCTGTCGATGAGACGGACACTATTATTACCGTATATACTGCTGGCTAATAATTATCTGGGGACATTTAGCGTGAAAAAAATGACACGATATAAACGATTAATTTTAGTGTTGTGTGCAATGACAGTATTAGCTGCTTGCGGACAAAAAGGCGACTTATATTTGCCAGAAGGCAAAGCACTTATAGCTTGGATGGGTTAGATACGAAGTATGAATTTTTTTGAATACAAAGAAGAACAACTGTTTGCTGAAAATGTTGCTGTCACTGATATTGCGACTCAATATGGAACACCGACCTATATTTATTCTCGTGCTGCTTTAGAACAACATTGGCATGCATTTGATGCTGCTTTTTCTGGGCAAGCGCATTTAGTGTGTTACGCGGTAAAAGCCAACTCAAATCTGGCGGTATTAAATGTATTAGCAAAATTAGGATCTGGTTTTGATATCGTTTCAGCCGGTGAACTTGCTCGAGTCCTCGCCGCGGGTGGCCGAGCAGATCGCACCGTTTTTTCGGGTGTGGGTAAAACAGTTGCGGAAATTCGTTATGCCTTGCAGCAACAAATCCGTTGTTTTAATGTTGAATCTATTCCTGAGTTAGATCGTATTAATCAAGTTGCGGCAGAGATGGAAGTGGTTGCACCTATTTCGATTAGGGTAAACCCTGATGTAGATGCACAAACCCATCCGTATATTTCCACCGGACTGAAAGAAAATAAGTTTGGCATTACTATTGATGATGCTGAAGCGGTTTATGCAAAAGCACAGGCGATGGCAAATTTAGATGTAGTGGGTATCGATTGCCACATTGGTTCGCAATTAACGTCGGTAACGCCATTTGTAGATGCGTTGAAGCGAGTATTAGTGCTTATCGACAAGCTTACAGAGCAAGGTATTAAGTTGTCGCACTTGGATATCGGTGGTGGTTTAGGCATTACTTATCAAGATGAAACACCGCCTAGTCCGGCGGAGTATGCTGCTGCATTACGTGAGCTACTCGTTGGCCGTGATTTAGAAATATTATTAGAGCCGGGCCGGGCAATTGCCGGTAATGCTGGCATTTTGGTCACAAAAGTAGAATTTATAAAACCGACCGAAGATAAAAACTTTGCCATCGTTGACGCGGCAATGAATGACTTATTACGGCCAGCATTATATCAATCATGGCAGGAAATTCAGCCAGTGATTAACAAAGGCTCTCAAGTCGCAGCAAGTTATGACATTGTAGGCCCTATCTGTGAAACAGGTGATTTCTTAGGCAAGGATCGTGATTTGGCGATAGAGCAAGGTGACTTATTAGCCATTCGTTCTGCTGGCGCTTATGGTTTCACCATGAGTTCAAACTATAATTCACGTCCTCGTGTGGCTGAAATTATGGTTGATGACAAACAAGTGCACTTAGTACGTGAACGAGAAACAGTGGAATCTTTATTCGCTGGCGAACACGTATTGCCGGCATAGTTAACTTATGTTGAAATTTACAAAAATGCATGGTCTCGGCAATGATTTCATTGTTATTGATGCCATTAATCAACAAGTGGAACTGAGTACGGCGCAAATCCAGTTTTTAGCCGATCGTCAGTTTGGTATTGGTTGTGATCAACTATTGTTAGTTGAATCTAGCGCTACACCGAACGTAGACTTTCGTTATCGAATCTTTAATGCTGATGGCAGTGAAGTTGAACAGTGTGGCAATGGTGCGCGTTGTTTTGCTCGTTTTGTGCGTGATAAAGGCATGATCGATAAAGATACCATTGCGGTGGAAACAGCATCAGGGTTGATTTATCCCAGTCTGCAAGCTGATAAGAATGTTAAAGTTGATATGGGGCCGCCTCGCTTTGAGCCGACTGACATACCCTTTAATAGTGACAAGCAAGCACTAACCTATTCATTAGCCACCTCTGACAATGAAATGATTGAAATAGGTGTGGTATCGATGGGTAATCCGCATGCGGTAATATTGGTTGATGATGTTGCACTGGCAGATGTAGAACGACTTGGCCCGCTCATCGAGAGCCATTCGCAGTTTCCTGAAAGGGTCAATGTCGGTTTTATGCAGATCATCAGCCCGGAGCAGATTACTTTACGTGTATATGAGCGAGGCTCAGGCGAGACTAAAGCCTGCGGTACTGGAGCTTGTGCCGCGGTAGTGAGTGGTATTCAGCGAGGTTTATTGGCAAGAACAGTCAATGTTAAACTTGCTGGAGGAGAATTAGTTATATCTTGGCCTGACGATGATGCATCAGTATTGATGACCGGGCCAGCAACACATGTATTTGATGGAGAGATTTCGTGGGCGACGATACGCAGTCATTAACAGTTGAGCAAGTTACGCATTATTTGAATGAAAATAGCGACTTTTTTGAGAGTAACCCTGAAGTATTAGAAGGACTTCACTTACATCCATCACCAGAAGGTACTATTTCGTTGGCTCAACGCCAAACACAACGTTTGCATGCAAAAACGAAGAAGCTAAATGATCAGCTACACGCTTTAATTGATAATGCGCACGCTAATTCTGAGTTACAAGAACGTATTCATAACTTATGTTTACGTTTGATGGATGCGACAGATGTGGCTAGCTTGCTGACTATGCTGGTGACCGAGTTAAAGCAGGAGTTTGAAGCGGATGAGGTTTCATTACGTTTATTCCAAGCTGGCAATAAGGTAACTAAATTACCTGAATTTGACGGTAACATTAGCCAGTTGCATGCAGATGATAAAAGCTTGAAAGTATTTGACGCAATTATTTCTAAACAAGAGCCAGTCTGTGGTCGTTTAACCAAGGCACAAAAAAAGCTGTTATTTGCTGAACAAGCCACAAAAGTTGAATCGATTGCCTGTGTGCCGTTAGGTCATAAACCCTGTGCTGGAGTGTTAGCGATAGGCAGCTATGATGCTAACCGTTTCCATTCAGATATGGGCACAGTGTATTTATCCTTCTTGGGCGATGTCTTAATGCGCTTATTACGTCAATACTGTCACCCTGCTGATGGCTAATGAGTTACAGCAAGAAATAGACTTATTCCTGCAATATTTAATGCAGGAAAAACGCTTGTCGACTCATACGGTGAGTAGTTACCGGCGTGATTTAACTCAGCTAGAACTATTTTGTCAGCAACAAAACCTTATTGAGTGGCCTTTAATAACAGCAAAACATATTCGTCAGTTTATATCGCAATTACATCGGCAAGGTTTAGCGGGGCGCTCTATTCAGCGTTGTTTATCAGCAATACGTAGTTTGTACCGGTTTTTGATTCGTGAAGGGCTGGCCGATATTAACCCGGCGCTAGTCGTGCAAGCGCCAAAAACAGAAAAACGTTTGCCTGCAACTTTAGATGTTGATCAAATGAATAGTCTGCTTGAACAAACTGAACAAGACACCATGATTGGCTGTCGTGATCGGGCGATGATGGAGTTGTTTTATTCTTCTGGTTTACGTTTAGCTGAACTGGCTGGTTTAGACCTGCGTGATATCGATTTTGGTGATCAGTTAGTTTATGTCACCGGTAAGGGCAATAGAGCGAGGGTAGTACCAGTAGGCCAGAAAGCAATTAAAGCGTTGCAAGTTTGGTTAAAAAAACGCGATGACCTTGGTTTTTTTGAACAAATGGCTGTCTTCATTACCCAGCAAGGACGCCGCCTTGGTGTTCGCTCCATTCAAAAACGGTTAAGTCACTGGGGAAAGCAGCAAGGAATATCCGAACAAGTGCATCCCCACCGTTTACGTCATGCCTTTGCTTCTCATATGCTAGAAGCCAGTGGTGATTTAAGAGCTGTTCAGGAACTTTTAGGTCATGCAGATATCTCAACTACACAAATTTATACTCACGTTGATTTCCAGCATTTAGCTTCGGTATATGACAGTGCTCACCCTCGTGCAAGGAAAAAGTAATGTTAGGATTTCTTTTCAGTAAAAATACTGGCATTCTATAGCTAATATTATTAGGACATATTGTCTATGAAAGTATTGTTAGCCGAAGACTCGCGCTCTAATCAGATGTTGATTAGCGCCTACATCGAGGATTTCGGCCATCAAGTCAAAATCGTTGAGGATGGTCAAGCTGCTGTCGATGCTTTTAAGCAAGATAGGCCTGACCTGATCTTAATGGATGTTTCTATGCCTATTTTAGATGGTATAGAGGCGACAATAAAAATCCGTGTCTTGTGTGAAGATAGTCATGATTGGATCCCTATTATCTTTTTAAGTGGTCTGACTGATTCAGAAGATATAGCACGTGGTATAGAAGCGGGCGGAGATGATTATTTATCAAAACCAATTGATGGCATTGTTTTAAATGCAAAATTGAAGGCAATGGCCCGAATTTCCGATATGCGCCATGAGTTAGATGAAGCAAATCGAAAATTAACCTTGATGTCTTTAAGAGATGGTTTAACAGGTTTATACAATCGTCGTCACTTTGATGAAGTGATGGAAAAAGAACTCAAAATAGCTCGACGTATAAAAACGCCTGTTGGTTTGATCATGTGCGATATCGATTTTTTCAAATTGTATAATGACCACTATGGCCACCAAGGTGGCGATGATTGTTTAAAATCTGTAGCTAATGTCTTAAAAGAAACGGTTAAACGGCCGGGTGATATTGTGGCTCGTTACGGCGGTGAAGAGTTTGTTATTGTGTTGCCTGAAACTGATTTAGATGGTGTTGCAAAAGTTGCTGAATTGATTCGTACTGCAGTAGAAGGCTTAAAACTACCTCATGAAAAGTCAGTGGTATCTGATTTTGTTACTTTAAGTTTAGGTATAGCCTCTATGTCAGATGAAGTTGCTGACTTAGCTGATGGCATACGCTTTTTAATTGAATCAGCCGATCAAGGACTTTACCAAGCGAAAGAGCAAGGTCGAAACCAAGTTTGTGCCGTGTGCGTAACTAAGTAACAAGCGCTTAACGACCTTATAAAAATAAGGTCGCTTTAGCTACAGCGGCGGTTAATGCGCTTGTTCCCAGTTAATACCAGTATCAATCCCTACTTCTAATGGCACATCAAGCGCAGCTGCATTGACCATTAGTCTCTCAATCATTGCTGTTGCCGATTCTAGTAGTGTAGTTGGCACTTCAAATACTAATTCATCGTGCACCTGCATAATCATACGGATATCAGAGTTAGTTGCGGTTAACTCTGCTGCAATATCAATCATTGCTCGTTTGATAATATCGGCAGCAGTGCCTTGCATCGGCGCGTTGATAGCAGTACGTTCAGCATATTGACGACGCATACCATTGCTAGCATTAATTTCAGGGAGATAGAGGCGACGGCCAAATAAGGTTTCAACATAACCATCTAACTTAGCTTGATCGCGAGTGCTATCCATATAGTTTTTAACACCAGGGTAGCGTTCAAAATAGGTCGCCATATAATCAGCTGCTTGGTGACGCTCGATACCTAACTGTTTTGATAAACCATGAGCAGACATGCCATAAATCAAACCAAAGTTAATCGCTTTGGCACTACGACGTTGATCTGTGCTGACATCCTCTAATGCGACATCAAATATTTCAGCCGCAGTATGGCGATGGATATCTTCACCCGCTGCAAATGCACGTAACAAGCCTGGATCTTGTGATAAGTGGGCCATGATTCGTAACTCGATTTGCGAGTAATCGGCTGCGAGTAAGGTGGTGTCATCTGGAGCAACAAATGCTTCACGAATACGCCGACCTTCAGCACTACGAATAGGAATGTTTTGCAGGTTTGGATCGGATGATGACAATCGACCGGTTGCAGTGACGGCTTGATGGTAGGAGGTATGAACTCTACCGGTAGAGCGATTAACCTGCTCAGGTAAGCGATCAGTGTAAGTTGATTTAAGCTTGCTCAAACTACGGTAGTTCATGATGATTTGTGGCAATTCATAGCCATCATCAGCGAGTTCCTGCAACACGCCTTCAGCGGTTGAAGGTTGGCCTTTTGGTGTTTTCTTTAAGATAGGCAATTCAAGCTTATCGTACAAAATCACTTGTAATTGCTTCGGTGAGCCTAAGTTAAATTCCTCGCCAGCCACCGACCAAGCTTGTTGCTCTAATTGATCAATTTGCATTCCTAATTGATCACTTTGTTGCTGCAACATCCAAATATCAATATTAACGCCATTACGTTCTAGCGTATTAATAACAGGCAATAGCGGCATTTCCAGTTGCTCATACACTTCTACTAGAGCTGGAATCGCTTGAAGTTGCGGCCATAAGGTTTGATGCAGTTGCAAGGTAATATCAGCATCTTCAGCGGCATAAGGACCGGCTTGCTCAAGGCCAATCTGATTGAAAGTAAGTTGTTTCTTCCCCTTACCGGCAATATCTTCAAAATGAATGGTGCTACGACCTAGGTATTTTTCTGCCAGTGAGTCCATATCATGACGAGTAGCGGTGCTGTCTAATACATAAGACTGCAACATGGTGTCGTGTTGGATGCCTTGTAGGTCAATATCATGATTGAGTAAGATATGACGATCATATTTTAAGTTCTGACCTACTTTATATTGAGTCGGGTCCTCTAACAGCGGCTTAAATAAAGCTAACACGGTATCAATATTAAGTTGCTCAGGCACACCAGGGTAATCATGGGTTAACGGCAAGTAGGCTGCTTCACCGGCTTTAACAGCAAATGATAAACCGACAATGCGGGCATCAAGATAATTCAGGCTAGTAGTTTCGGTATCAAAGGCAAATAGCTCTGCTTGCTGTAATTGTTGCAACCAATGTTGTAACCGCTCTTCAGTCAAAATTGTTTCATAGTTAGCTGCAACCTTTTCAGGTATAGCCACTGCATCAGCTGTAATAGCCGTTGTATCTTGTGGAGCTGAAGAAAGTTCAGTTATCCAACCGCGAAACTCCATTTGTTTAAATAGCTCAGCCAGCTCTTCGTTATTTTGTGGATTGTTAACCAGATCAGCGACACCGACATCTAGTTCAACATCACATTTGATTGTGGCAAGCAGGTAACTCAACTCAGCTAAGTCTTTATTGTCAGCGAGTTTTTCAGGCATTTTCTTGGCACCACGAAAATCTAAAGTACGAACCGCTTCTAAGTCACTATAGATCGATTCAATACTGCCTAGATTTTGTAATAAGGCTAAGGCCGTTTTTTCACCGACGCCAGGCACACCTGGAATGTTATCTACTTTGTCACCCATCAACGCTAGAAAATCGATGATCAGTTCAGGAGGCAAGCCAAATTTCTCTTTAACCCCTTCAATATCCATCACGGTTTCAGTCATAGTATTAACTAGCGTGACATGCTGATTAACTAGTTGAGCCATATCTTTGTCACCGGTACTCACAACAATGTCCATGCCGGCTTCTGTTGCTTGTCGTGCAAAGGTGCCAATCACGTCATCGGCTTCAACGCCTTCAATAGCTAATAATGGAAAGCCCATCGCTCGAACAATGTCGTGAACAGGCTGAATTTGTGCGCGTAAGTCATCAGGCATCGGTGGCCGCTGCGCTTTATATTCAGGATAAATATCATCACGAAAGGTTTTGCCCTTAGCATCAAAAATAACGGCAATATTACTGTTGGGATAATCTTTTTTAAGGCGACGTAACATCGCTGTAACACCTCGTACTGCGCCAGTCGGCTCACCAGCAGCATTATGCAGGTCAGCTTTAAACATGGCGTGAAAGGCGCGATAAAGATAAGAAGAACCGTCAACAAGTATTAATGGGGCAGATTGAGTCATAGGTAATCGATATTTATGTGAGATTGAGTAATAGATTTGCTTTTATCATCGCAGCGGAAATGATATCTTTATCCGAACTTAAATGGAGCAAAAATTATGTTTAACAAGTCCGCTATTGTATGCGTAGTTGCCTTATTAGTGTCAGTTAATGTTTGGGCAGGCGATACCACCTTGGAAAAACCACCGGTTATTCCAGAGCCGTTAGCGGATGGTGAAAGCATTGAGCCTGATGTAAACATTATTCAAAAAGAAGACCGCACCATCGAAGAATATCGTATTAATGGTCAGCTTTACATGATTAAAGTGACGCCAAAAATTGGTCATCCTTATTACTTTATGGATACCGATGGTGATGGTTCATTAGAATCAACCCAACACGATTTAGATGGCATGTTAGTGCCTAATTGGATCTTGCTAGAGTGGTAACCACTCGCTAATTTTGAGTTTTTAAATGTCGGTATATACAGAAGTCGAGCGCGATCAATTGGTGGCGTTTTTGGATGACTATGCAATGGGCGAATTGGTGTCGTATGAAGGCATCAGTGATGGTATTGAAAATACCAACTATTTTGTCACTACAGATCAAGGTCAATTTGTCCTCACCTTGTTTGAACAGCATGAGTTTGGCGAGTTAGCTTATTTTCTTGATGTGATGACCTTTTTTTACAAGCAAGGTATTCCTTCGGCACACCCTGCGGCAGATAAAAATGGTCACTACCTGAAAAAACTTTGCGGTAAACCTGCAGCGTTAGTTTTAAGGCTATCAGGCCGCGGTATTAATACCGTTACCTCACTAGAACAATGTACCGCTATCGGTGATATTTTAGGTAAGATGCATGTTGCTGGCCAACAGTTTCAATCTCGCCGACCAACTGCCCGCGGTCCCGAATGGCGCTTGCAGATTGCAGAAACTGTTCTGCCGTTATTAGATGCTGAATCAGCTACTGTATTAAAAAGCGAACTCGCCTTTCAAGCAGGTTACAAAGCTTTGGCGTTGCCTGAAGGTGTTACCCATTCAGATTTATTCCGTGACAATGCCTTGTTTGATGGTGATGAGCTAAAAGGCATCATTGATTTCTATTATGCTTGTGATGAATATCTGCTGTATGACTTAGCGGTGATGGTGAATGATTGGTGTGTGAACGAACAAGGTTTAATCGATCAAACACGTTATCAAACCTTATTGGCTGCTTATCAACAACAACGGCCGTTGATTGAAGTGGAACTAGCAAGCTGGAACCTAGTATTGCGAGCTGCAGCCTTACGTTTCTGGCTGTCACGTCTACAAGATAAATTGTTCCCACGTGAAGGCGAACTAACCCAAATCAAAGATCCAGATGCTTTCTTGAAAATCCTATTACAGCATCGAGATAGTCCATTAAGTTAATTAAACTATGAAAGTTCTCATTATTAAATTAACCTCAATGGGCGACTTAATGCATGCTTTGCCGGCATTAACAGATGCCGCTAGTATCTATCCTGATATCGAGTTTGACTGGGTGGTTGATCAAACATTTGCAGAAGTCCCGTTATGGCATCCCAATGTTAAACGGGTGATTAAAACGGCTCATCGTCAATGGCGAAAGCAACCTATTACTGCTTATCGTGATGGTCGACTCAAACAGTTTTATCGTGATCTCAATGCCCAGCAATATGATGTGGTCATTGATATGCAAAGCAATATCAAAAGTGCGGTGGTGTCTTGGTTACATAACGGCGATGTACATGGTTTGGATAAGTATTGCTGCCGAGAAAAACCGGCTCATTGGGCCTACAAATATCAGCATCACGTCGAACTAAAACAACATTCAATCGAAAAACTGCGTCAATTAATGGCGCAAGCGCTGCAATATAAAAAGCCAACCACACCCGCTAATTACGGTGTTGATTTAGCTCAATATGAACTGCCAATATTAGATGCCGATGTTTCAGGGAAATACCTATTATTTGTTCATAATGCCAGCAAAGACAATAAACAATGGCCGATAGGACAATGGCGAGAGCTGGTGACCATCGCAGTAGAAGCGGGCTATTCAGTATTGCTGCCATGCGGAAGTGATGATGAATATCAGCGAGCTCAACGAATTGCAAAAGTGAGCGAGCAAGCATTTGCATTGCCGCGAGTATCATTAAATGCCATGGCTGCACTGACACATCATGCTCAAGGTGCCGTTAGCAATGATACTGGCCTAGCTCATCTGGTCGCTGTTGCCGACAAGCCTGCCATCACCTTGTATGGGCCAACTGATCCTAAACTGATTGGCACTTATGGTGGCAAGCAAGAGCATATTGTCAGTGAATATGATGGTGAGCCGTGTTACCAAGGCAACTGCCTTCACCACGACGACAAGCAACAAACCGACTCAGTCTGCATGGAAAATATTAATGCACAATATGTCTGGAATAGACTCGAACATAATTTAGCAGCACAATAACGCTATCACTACTTTTAACAGTAGTCACAAAACAAAAAGAAGGCTTATGAAACACGACTTTCCACAATTTCATGGTGCACAAGTATTAGTGATTGGCGATTTAATGCTGGATAGCTTTTATCACGGCAAAGCCAGTCGCATCTCACCTGAAGCCCCCGTCCCTATTGTTAATGTTGAACGGATGGAAGATGTACCGGGTGGTGCTGCTAATGTGGCAATGAATATCGCGTCTTTAGGTGCAACCTGTCGAATTGGTGGTATCACTGGCCAAGATCGTGCGGCAAATACCTTAAAAACACGTTTAAACGCAGTCGGTGTGGACTGTGCTTTTCATCAAACGCCCGACAATGACACCATCGTAAAACAACGAGTGATCAGTAATAACCAACAATTATTACGGATGGATTTTGAACAACGTTTTGCTGATCACGAATGGCAAAACATGGCTGCCTTGATTGAACCAATGATGGCTGACACATCAGTGATGGTGTTATCTGACTATAACAAAGGCACCTTGGTTGATCCGCAACACTGGATTGAGTTAGCCAAACAACACAAAGTACCGGTGCTGGTGGATCCAAAAGGTTCAGACTTTAGAAAATATAATGGTGCTGATTTAATCACCCCAAATATGTCGGAGTTTGAAGCTATCGTCGGCAAAGTCGAATCAGAAGCGGACTTAATTCAAAAAGCGCAACACTTGATTGAATTATTAGACATCAAAGCCTTGTTAATCACGCGTAGCGAACACGGCATGTCACTAATTCGCAAAGACCAGCCAGAATTCCATCTACCCGCTATCGCCAAAGAAGTGTCTGATGTGACGGGTGCAGGTGACACCGTTATTTCAACGATTGCATCAGTCTTAGCGGCTGGCGGCAGCCTAGAAAAAGCCGTTACCTTAGCCAATGTGGCAGCGAGTATTGTTGTCAGCAAACTCGGCACAGCAACAGTCAGTGGCCCAGAGTTACAAGTGGAATATCAACGCCATCAAGGTGAAAACAATACTGACCACAGCATTGCTGGAGCCGTGACGTTAGAGCAATTAAAACTAGCGGTAGACCAGGCTAAACAACGCGGTGAAAAAGTGGTGTTCACCAACGGCTGTTTCGATATTTTGCATGCCGGCCATGTAGGCTATTTAGAACAGGCCCGTGCCTTGGGTGATCGTCTTGTCGTTGCAATTAATACCGATGAATCAGTGAGCAAGCTAAAAGGTGCTGGCCGTCCGATTAATGCTGCCGACAGACGTTTAATCGTCTTAGCTGGTTTAGGTGCTGTCGATTGGGTTACCTGTTTTGAAGGCGATACCCCAGAAGAGTTATTACGCGAAGTGCAGCCTGATATCTTAGTGAAAGGTGGTGACTACGATAAGAAAGGTGTAGTTGGCTGGGAAATAGTTGAAGGCTATGGTGGTGAAGTCCAAGTAATGGGCATGACGCCTAACTGTTCAACTACGGCGATAGTGGAGAAAATTCAAGGAGAGTAGCGTTATTAGAAAATGCTACTTTGGTGCTAATTGGGATAAAAGGACAGGGACATAACATGAAGTTAAACCAAGTTTTGAGCATTGTAAATCAAGTAGAAAAATCTAAATTTATAACGAGTCTTGATAAGCTCTGTAGTAATGCTGCCAAGAGCAATAAAAAATTATCAACAACAATTGATAACATTGATGGCCAGATAAAAAATGCATCTGGAAGTGAAATTACACAGCTCTTTTTTGCCGTGAGAGATTTTTACAAAGATTCGATTAAAGAGCAGATATCAATGAACTCTGCCCAGATTAATCTTCTTTTAAATATTCTAAGTAGAGATGGGAATTGCGTAGCACGAATAAGTTGGATTGAATCGTTATACACTCAAGAGTGGAAGCAGATATCTATTTTTTCTAATGAGCTTAAAGAGCTAATTAATAGCTCTAGCACCTGCTCTTTTAATGACCGTTCAAAACGTTTATCAATTTATCATGCATGTATGCACGAAGCATATTTCAACGATCAAAAGAATAATCGAGACGCAAGAGTATCAGATGATGAACGAAGCATTTTAAATGTTCTTTCATCACAATTAAATCTAACAACAGATGAATGCACAGCGCTAGAACATCTTGTAGATGTAATTCCTAAAACGGACGTACTTGAAGCACTAAACTCTTTAAGAGATATGGGAATAGTGTTTATCAGTAAAAAGCGGCAGGAAGTCTTTGTTCCAGATGAAATTGTTGAGCTTCTTAACGATATTCATGGAAAGGACTTAGCCGATAAGTATGTATTACGGTTATTGAGAACATTCTCTGACGGCGAACTTTCTAATGTGTTGAAAGCTCACGGACGAAAGATTCGAGGAGTGAATCGAGCAGCGAAAATAAATACTGTTATTCATTCAGGAATAAATGCGAAGTCATTACTATCTGTTGATATGTTTTCACCTGAAGATAATCAAAATCAGCGTAAAGAACGTTTGAAGCAACTGATTATCGATCTCGATATAGACACGGGTAAGCTTGGTACAACCTTAGATGAACGTATTCAATTGATTACACATTCCCTATCTACAGCATCTGAAAAAGAGTTCAATGTACTTAGCGCCAGTGGTTTCACTGAGTTATTGAAGGCGCTAGAGAAACATTTTCCATTAATTGTTAACGCCATTAAAGTAGAGTTTGAGTTGGAGGATAATGATGTTGTCGATACTGAAAAACTTAGAGCTCTCAGCATAACGCCGCATGATATTTTATATTTAATGTCTAATGATGAAGTTAAAAAGGTTAGAGATCTAATGGGGTTATCTAAACGAGGAAACCCTAGGTTTGCGATCCTTGAGAGCTTTGCAAATGCGACAGATAAGTTGATTGAGAATTTTGACGCTCTAGCTCGACGGGATCTTAATTCTCTTCGTGAAGCCGGAGCTGAAGTAGCTGAAGCAGATATTGGTGTGAAGTTTGAAGAAGTTACAAAAGCTATTTTTGAAACTCTAGAGTTGAATGTAGATGAAGAAATCCGAAAAGAAATAAATACTGCCAAAGATAAAGCTGACATCGTTATAGCTCTTAATGATAATGACATTATTATTGGTGAAGCTAAAACTTGTAAAAGTGGTGATTTCGCTAAGTATTCGACAACATCAAGACAAGTAAAAGCCTACGTTAACCGAGCTGAAAATAATGGTAAGCGAGTTGCTCAAGTACTTATTATTGCACCAAGTTTTTCAGATGACTTCATTGAGTCAGCTGAAATGGATACTGAAGTGAATATATCGCTCTTGGAAGCTAAAGGGTTAAAACTGATATTAGATGCATATAAATCAAAAAGAAACCCTAATTTTTCTCCTAAACTTTTGACTAAGGGCGGGTTATTGAAAGCAGAGTTAATTGCAAAGAATATTTAATTAACACAAAGCTTTGAACAATATAACGAGCGGTGAACAGTGATTTTTATTTGTCTATTCAGGCAGTGTTATGCGAAAGACTACCAAATAGAGCGATCGAAGTTAACTATGGGGCAGCAAAGGGATTGGTTACAAGAGGCTTTTCGATAGCTGATGCTAAACAGAGAAGTTAGCAAAATGTCTATTATATACAAAATCTTAAGTTAATGTTTTCGGCTACCTGCCGACCTTGCTTTTTTGATTTTTGCTTGTTTTAATGGTGGTGAGTAAAGTTATTGCAATCCTTAGGAATTATTATGATTTCGGTAGGAAAATGGGCAGTAAACACATTTACCGAGTGGCTAACTCACGAAGCTGAGCTTGCTCCTGATGCGCCATCACAGACTAATTTTGAGCGTCTATGTGATGAGCTCAGGCCAGGGGATATTATTCTGGTGGAGGGGCGTAGTCGAGTTAGCGACATCATCAAACAAATCACCCAAAGTGCTTGGAGTCATTCTGTACTCTATATTGGCAATTATTATCAGTTAGATGTGGCAGGCATTGCTCCAGCTGAAATGTCACACTTTGCCACTACACCGCATACGCCGTTAATTATTGAGACCTTGCTGGGCTACGGCACGATAGTCACGCCGTTGAGTAAGTATCGACAAGAGCATTTACGTATTTGCCGGCCACGTAATTTGACGCGTGCTGACCGTAATAATGTCATCAAAAACACGCTGGGTAAGTTAGGTTATTCATATGACTTTAGGCAGTTATTCGACCTTGCTCGCTTCTTGCTGCCATACAACCTGATTCCTGGTCGGTGGCGTTCAAGTTTATTTGAATATCGTGCAGGTGAATCAACCAAAACCATTTGTTCAACGATGTTGGCTGAAGCCTTTATGGCAGTACGTTTTCCGGTGTTACCTATTGTTGAAAAAGCGGATGATGGCAGTTTACGTTTCTACAAACGCAACCTTAAATTATTCACCCCCAAAGATTTCGACTATTCGCCGTATTTCGACATTATTAAGTATCCGATCATTGGTTTAGATGAGATGGCTACCTATCGGTTCTTGCCGTGGGATGAGGGCGGCTATGAGTGTAATGAACAAGGAGACTGTGCCGTTCCGATGGCAGAGCCAAGGAGTAATTCACCCAACAAGTAAGAAGGTTAATATGAAAAGAGTTTGGACCTTTATATTATTCGCCTCACTGATTTTAATATTGCACCGTTTTCCTGTTGCCCTATTATTGATCTTGCTTGCTTGTGCCGTTGTAATTTTCCACGCAGGCTTACGTCGCCAAATCATCACCACACCATTGTTCAAGCTGTTTAAACGAGCAATGCCACCTATTTCTGCTACGGAGCGAGAAGCCTTAGAGTCGGGCACAGTTTGGTGGGATGGCCAGTTGTTTAGTGGCAAGCCTGATTGGGATGTTTTACTTAACAGTGCTCAACATCAGCTAACCGTAGAAGAGCAAGACTTTCTTGATGGGCCAACCGAACGTTTATGTGAACAACTCAATGATTGGCAGATCACCCATAAAGATCATGACTTGCCACCTCATATTTGGGACTTTATTAAACAGCAGCAGTTTTTCGGGCTGATCATTCCTAAAAAATATGGTGGTTTAGGCTTTTCACCGTTGGCTCATTCGCAAATGGTGATGAAGGTCGCCAGTCGTTGTCTTACTGCAGCAGTGACCGTGATGGTGCCTAACTCGCTTGGTCCAGCAGAGTTGTTATTGCACTACGGTACCGATAAGCAAAAAGACTATTACTTGCCACGTTTAGCCAGTGGTGAAGAGATCCCATGTTTTGCCTTAACAGGCCCAGAAGCGGGCAGTGATGCCAGCAACTTGCCGGATAGCGGTGTTGTTTGTCAGCGTGAGTTTGAGGGAGAAGTCGTCACTGGCATTTTAGTTAACTGGGAAAAACGTTATATCACCTTAGGTCCAGTAGCAACATTACTCGGCTTAGCATTTCACCTTTATGACCCAGAGCATCTATTAGGTGATAAAGAGGATATCGGCATTACGTTGGCATTAATCCCGACTAAGACTAAAGGCATTACCATTGGTCGTCGTCATTGGCCGATGGGCATGGCATTTCAAAATGGCCCGAACTGGGGCAAAGATGTATTTATTCCGCTCGATTGGGTGATAGGTGGCACCGACTACGCAGGCAAAGGCTGGTCGATGTTGATGGAGTCATTAGCTGCTGGTCGGTCTATCTCTTTGCCTGCCCTGAGTGCTGGAGCCAGTAAGTTATCGATGCAAACTACCAGTGCCTATGCCCGGATACGTGAACAGTTTCATTTACCGATCGGTCGGTTTGAAGGGGTGGCTGATGTCTTAGGTCGAATGGCAGGTTCAACATATATGGTTGATGCGGTTCGAGTGACAACCGCACAAGCAGTAACCGATGGTGAACGACCTGCGGTGTTATCGGCGATTGCTAAATATCATTTAACGGAAACCATGCGGCAGGTAGTGAATGACGCGATGGATATCCATGGTGGCAAAGGCATTTGTTTTGGCCCTCACAATGTTTTAGCGCATGCGTATGAAGCGATACCGATCAGCATTACGGTGGAAGGTGCCAATATCCTCACCCGTAACCTCATCATTTTTGGCCAAGGTTCAATTCGGGCCCATCCTTATCTATTAAAAGAAATGGCTATCTTGTCGATTGCTGATCAAAGTAAGGCTGTGAACGAGTTTGATAAGGCCTTAGCACTACATGGCAAATATACTGCTAGCAATATGGCGCGTAGCTTTGTCTTTGGCATTAGTAAAGGCCGGTTTAGTGAAGTGCCTGATTCACCGTTAAGACACTATTATCAACAGTTGAATCATTTAAGTGCTGCGTTAACGGTGGCAACAGATGTCAGTCTAGCGATGTTTGGTGGCAGCTTAAAACGTCGTGAGTCGTTATCAGCACGGCTGGGTGATGTATTGAGCCATCTTTATTTAGCTTCTAGCACCTTACGCTTTTATCACCAGCAAGATCAGCATGACGATGTGCTGTTGGCAAAATGGGCCTGTAGCAATTCAATTTATCAAGCTCAGCAAGCCTTATTGAGTTTGATGGCTAATTTACCTAATCGTGTTGTCGCCACCTTATTAAAAGTTATTATTTTCCCTATTGGCCCTAGATATCAGCCACCTTCTGATGATTTAACGCATGAGCTAGCGGCACAGATGATGAGCCCAAATGCCAGTAGAAAACGGTTAATTAACGGTATCTATCAACCAAGCGATGTACAACAAACATTAGGTCAGTTGGATCATGCGTTTCAATTGTGTGTGGATGCAGCACCGCTGGAGAAAAAAATCCGCCAATCAGCATATAAATCCCTGCAATCGGCTTTAAATAATCGCGTGATTACCGAGCAAGAGTTTCAACGAGTCAACGCGGCCAGAGCTGCACGGCGCCAAGTGATAGAGGTTGATCATTTTACTGCACAACTTGAGGACGAAGCCTGATGAAACACAATACTCATCCTGCTTATTCACAGCGAAGCGTATATATCGTTGATGGCAGTCGTACGCCATTTATTAAATCGATGGGCAAGCCTGGCCCGTTTAGTTGTAGTGATTTGGCTGTAGCAGCGGCAAGGCCATTATTAAACCGTCACGCTTTTGCAGCCGAAGACTTAGATGAAGTCATTCTAGGTTGTGTGATGCCGAGTCCTGATGAGGTCAATATTGCTCGCATTGCCGCCTTACGATTAGGTTGTGGTCATGATGTGCCAGCATGGACAGTACAGCGCAATTGCGCCTCAGGTATGCAGGCATTAGACAGTGCTGCAGGTAACATTAGCTCTGGCCGGAGTGATTTAGTGCTTGCGGGTGGTTGTGAAGCGATGAGCCGAGCACCGTTATTATTAAAGCCTGACATGGTGGCATGGCTGGCAGATTGGCAAAAGGCGCGTAGTGTTAAAGCCAAACTACAGGTATTTTCCAAGCTACGGCCAGCCTTATTAGTGCCGGTGATTGGTTTATTAAGAGGTCTTCGCGACCCGACTGTGGGTTTATCGATGGGCCAAACAGCAGAGTTATTAGCACATCGTTTTAATATTAACCGTGACCAAATGGATGAGTTTGCATTGGCAAGTCATCAAAAATTGGCCGCAGCAGTGGAGTGTGAATCTTTAACTGAAATTGAAGCCATTATTGCTAATGATGGCGCTATCTATGACTTTGATAATGGATTGCGAGCAGACAGTAGTGTTGAAAAGCTGGCTAAACTGCGAGCGGTATTTGATCGTCAAGGTTTAGTCACTGCCGGTAATAGTGCTCAAGTCAGTGATGGAGCGGCTTGGTTGCTATTAGCATCACAAGATGCGGTTGATGAATATCAGTTACCGATTTTAGGTGAAATTGTGGATTGTCATTGGGCCGGTTTAAACCCTGCACAAATGGGCTTGGGACCAGCACATGCGGTACCCCCTTTATTACAACGTCAAAACATGAAGCTAGCAGACATTGATTATTGGGAAATAAATGAAGCCTTTGCTGCTCAAGTACTTGCTTGCTTAGCTGCTTGGCAGGATGAGGACTATTGCCGAAATGAACTGCAACTTGAGTCTGCCTTGGGTTCGATTAATCCGGAACGACTTAATGTGGATGGCGGGGCGGTAGCCTTAGGTCATCCAGTTGGGGCTTCGGGTGCCAGAATCGTACTGCACTTGTTGAACGTGTTGCAACGTAATAAGGCCAACACAGGCATAGCGAGTTTGTGCATTGGTGGTGGTCAAGGTGGCGCGATGCTTATTTCTAGACAAGGAATAAAATCATGACTCGTAGACAAAAGTCAGCATGGCATAAACAGTTAGATAGTGATGGCATTGTCTGGCTAACACTGGATGTGCCAAATAGTCAGACCAATACGTTAACTGCAGCGGTCATCGAGGAGTTGGCAGCAGAAGTTGAACTGTTGCTGGCGGAGGTGCCAAAAGGACTGGTGCTTCGCTCAGCTAAAGCCAATGGCTTTCTTGCTGGTGCAGATATTAACTCGTTTGCTGAACAAGAGTCTGTTGACGAGACCTATGCTGCGATTAAGAAAGTACAAGACATCTTCAGCCGAATAGAGTCGTTAACCTGCCCGAGTGTGGCGATGATTCATGGTTTTTGCTTAGGTGGCGGTTTAGAGCTGGCTTTGGCTTGTGATTACCGAGTGGCAGAGGATGCAACATCAACACGCATTGGCCTGCCGGAAGTGAAGTTAGGCATTCATCCCGGTTATGGCGGCAGTGTCCGTTTGGTTGAACTGATTGGTGTATTGCCGGCGATGGGCATCATGTTAACCGGTAGAAACTTATCGGCTCGTGCGGCTAAAAAACTAGCAGTAGTTGATCGCATTGCGCCAACTCGGCAGATAGAGCGGGTGGTGCGAGATCTGATTCTAACTGCACCAGCAAAACAACAACCAGCCTTGCTGCAACGCTTACTTGAAAAGTCGTTAATAAGACCGTTAGTGGCGTTGGTGTTGCGGTACAAAACTAAACAACAAGCGAAACAACATCATTACCCCGCGCCATTTGCATTGATTGATTTATGGCAACAGCAAGCAAGTAACCGTCAACAACATTTTGCTGCTGAAGCCTTATCTGTTGCGAAGCTCATTCAGACCGATACAGCACAGAACTTAGTACGATTATTTTTGTTGCAAGACAGGCTTAAGGCTTTTGGTAAACAGGCTAAGTTTCAGGCTCAGCGTGTTCATGTGATTGGAGCAGGCATTATGGGCGGTGATATTGCGGCTTGGTGTGCTTTGCAGGGCTTGACGGTGACACTGCAAGACCAGTCAGCCGCACAGATAGCGCCGGCGATTAAACGGGCACACAGCCTCTTTAAACGACGCCTCAAACTACCGCATCTCGTTCAAGCTGCCATGGATAGGTTAAGCCCTGATATTGCAGGTAGTGGCGTTGCTCGCGCGGATGTGGTGATTGAAGCTATTTATGAAAACCTAGAAGCCAAGCAAACTTTATTTAAAAGCATCGAGCCACAGTTACGTGCTGATGCTGTGTTGGCGACCAATACTTCAAGTATTCCATTGGAATTGCTGGCGGAATGTTTAAAACAGCCAAAACGACTGGTTGGCCTGCACTTTTTTAACCCGGTTGCTCGGATGCAGTTAGTGGAAATTGTCTATGGCAAAACCACGCTTAAAAAATGGCAAAAACAAGCCGCAGCCTTTGTTCGTCAAATAGGTCGCTTGCCGCTGCCAGTCAAAAGCTCACCAGGTTTTTTAGTGAACCGAATTTTAATGCCTTATGTGTTGGAAGCGGTGAAAATGGAGCAAGAGGGCATTCCGATATTGGCAATTGATAAAGCGGCCACTGACTTTGGTATGCCGATGGGGCCCATTGAATTGGCTGATGCAGTGGGCTTGGATATTTGTTTATCAGTGGCAAATATCTTGGCGCCAAGCCTAAACCTTGAGGTGCCTGATAGTTTGCAGCGATTAATTTCACAAGGTCATCTCGGCCGAAAAACCGGCCAAGGTTTTTATCAATATGACAAAAACAATAAGCAGATCAGCAAGCAGTTGGCGACTGAATATGACAATAGGGACTTGCTCCGCCAACGACTCACTTTACGACTAATTAATGAGTGTATTGCTTGTTTAGATGAAGCGGTAGTTGAAGATAAAGAGCTACTCGATGCTGGCATGGTGTTTGGTACTGGTTTTGCGCCATTTCGTGGCGGGCCAATGCACTATACCCAACAGCAAGGAGCGCAGACATTAAAGCAACAGTTAGAGGATTTAGCGACTGTTTTTGGTTCTCAATTTAAGCCTAATTCAGGCTGGGAGGGATTATTATGACTATGCAATCTGACCTCATTACCATCGAGAGTGCTCGCCACCTTCCAGGTTTGTTTGCCGAGCGAGTAAAACGTAGTCCCTCCGCTATTGCTTGTCGACAATTTGATGCTGCCTCACAGCAGTGGTATCAATTAACCTGGCTAGAACTAGAAAATGCAGTCAGTCGCTGGCGGAAAGGGTTGGCCAGCGAAAACCTACAAGCCGGCGATCGGGTTGGTATCATGCTACGCAACTGCATGGAATGGGCGATGTTTGATTTGGCTGCAATGAGTTTGGGCTTGGTGACGGTGCCGCTTTATCCCAATGACCGTGCTGATAGTGCCGACTATATCTTAAAGAATTCTAATGCCAAATTATTGTTATTAGATGACTTAGCCGAACATCAGGAACTGATAGACCATGGTGTGTTAAATGGTTTAAAGCGAGTGCTTACTTTATCTAAAAATGCACCTGATCTTGCACCTTCAAACTGGCGGTCAGTTGAGGAGTGGTTAAATAGAAATGAACAATTGGGAGTGAACTTTCCTGATATTGCCCCTGAATCATTGGCAACCATTGTTTATACCTCGGGCACCACCGGCCATCCCAAAGGGGTGATGCTTAGTCATCATAATATTTTGTGGAATGCATGGAGCGGCTTACAAAGTGTGCCGGTTTACCCTGATGATACGTTTCTATCATTCCTGCCGTTATCGCACACCTTAGAACGCAGTATTGGTTATTTTCTACCGATCATGGCTGGCGCGACCATCATCTACGCTCGCTCTATTCCTCAGCTGGCGGAAGATCTACTCGAGCAAAAGCCAACAGTATTGATCAGCGTGCCCAGGATTTATGAACGCATCTATAACAAAGTGCAGGACAAGCTACAGAATCAGTCTGTGATTGCTCGCAAACTGTTTCAATATTCGGTTGAAGTCGGTTGGTTGCAGTTTGAATATAAGCAACACCGTCGTGGCTGGCACCCTGCTTTATTGTTCTATCCTTTATTGGATAGGTTGATAGGTAAAAAGATACGCGACCGGGTGGGCGGCCAATTGCGGGTGGCAATCTGTGGCGGTGCACCGTTAGCAGAGTATGTCGCTAAAACCTTTATCGCCTTAGGCTTACCAATATTGCAAGGTTATGGCTTAACTGAAACCAGCCCAGTGATTGGTGTTAACAAGCAGAATAAAAATCTACCTCGCAGCATTGGTTTAGCCTTGCAAGATGTGGAAGTGAAGTTTAGTGATGCCGGTGAGTTAAAAGTAAAAAGTCCCGGTGTGATGTTGGGCTATTGGGATAACCCTCAAGCCACGGATGAGATTATTGACCGGGATGGTTGGCTGCATACTGGTGATTTAGGTATGCAAGATGTTGATGGTTATATTCATATCACCGGTCGCTTAAAAGACATTATCGTCTTGGCCAATGGCGAGAAAATTCCACCGGCTGATATGGAAATGGCGATTTCAGCTGATCCATTAATAGAGCATGCGTTGGTGATAGGAGAAGGACGACCATTTTTAACCGCGCTGGTGGTATTAACCGATGAGGCATGGCCATTATTAGCAGCTGAAATGAGTTTGACAACAAATGAGCCTGAGACTCTTAAAAACCATCCGGCAATCGAAAAGCTATTGTTAGCAAGAATTCAACAACAGCTACATGATTTCCCGAGCTATGCTCAGGTAATACGACTGGTTATATCTCTACATCCGTGGACAGTAGAAAGTGGCTTGTCGACACCGACATTGAAAGCGAAACGACAACACATTTTGTCTCATTATGTCGGTCCGATAAATACGCTATATGAGGCTCATTAAGATGCAACAACTGCCAAAGGAACATGCCATTTTGCGAATTATGGCGCGGCCGAGTGATGTGAATGCTCAAGGTGATATTTTTGGTGGCTGGCTGATGTCACAAGTTGATATCGCTGGCAGCATCGTAGCGACGCGTCATATCAAAGCACGTGTTGTTACCGTGGCAGCCAATAACTTTTACTTTATTCGACCAGTATTTGTCAGCGATGTCGTTAGCATCTATGGTCAGATACAAAAAGTAGGCACGTCTTCAATCGCCATTGATATAGCGGTTTATATTGAACGTAAAGTTGAGGATGACATAGTGGTGGAAAAAGTGGCTGAGGCTGAGTTTGTTTATGTGAAGATTGATGAGCTTGGCCAAGCAAAGCCTATTTAATAAAAATAATAGAAGGTTTTATTTTTAGAGTGAAAAATCTAGAAAATATTTGATAAATAAGTTCATAATAAAATGTGGGCTCACTTTTGAGGTAACTTAAAGGCACTGTATGTGGTTATTAATTAGCTATGTGTGTATAGCGTTGGGCTTCTCTTTTCTCTGCTCTATTGCAGAGGCAGTATTACTGAGCGTCAGCAACGCACATATTGAGCTGCTAGAGCAGCAGAAGAATAAAACGGGCTACTTGTTTAAGCAATTAAAGTCAGACATCAACAAGCCCCTCGCCGCCATTCTTACCTTAAATACGATTGCGCATACCTTTGGCGCCGCTGGTGCCGGTGCCCAAGCTGCAGTGGTATTTGGCAGTGCTTATGTTGGCGTCGCCTCAGCAATATTAACCTTACTAATATTGATTTTTTCTGAAATTATTCCTAAAACCTTAGGCGCGCATTATTGGCGTCAATTGGCTCCTGCCACGGCATATGTGCTGAGCTACCTGGTGAAAATCCTCTACCCCTTTGTTAAATTATCTGAGTCACTGACCGGCAAACTCACTCAAGGGCCAACCTTGTCCGGGTTTAGTCGCGAAGAAATTGCAGCCATGGCTGACTTGAGTAGCAAAGAAGGTCATATTGCCGAGCAAGAATCACGAATATTGAAAAACAGCTTATTATTAAAAAACACCGATGTTACCGTTGCAATGACGCCTCGTACCGTTGTTTTTTCCTTATCAGAAGGGTTGACCGTCGAAGAGTTTTTCCATAAACATGACCACATCCCTTTCTCGCGAATTCCTATCTATGACGGCGAACGGGAAAACATTACCGGCTTTGTATTTCGTAGTGATTTGCTGCTAGCAAAAGCGAGAGACAATGACGAAAAATTATTGGCTGACTACCGTCGAGACTTAACGGTCATTACGGATAAAACAACCATTTCCGTTGCCTTTAATGAGCTGCTTGAGTTGCGAGTCCATATGCTACTCATTGTTGATGAATACGGCGGCATGGAAGGCATCATCACCCTTGAAGATATCCTAGAAACATTACTCGGCTTAGAAATCGTTGATGAAAAAGACGTGACTGTTGATATGCAAAAAGAAGCACGAAAACTATGGAAACAACGCGCTCAACAGATAGGGATTGAGTTGGATAATTAACGCCTCAATTCACTAGCTAATTGGTGCCTGTTTTTATGAGCGTTTCATATCAATATAATGAGAAACGATATACTAGTTGCATACTAATGAATCGACGAATTGAGTAATAAGGAAATATCATGAATAAAACAGAAACAAATACATCTCGTAGGCAGTTATTAAAAGGCGTTAGTGCGCTTACTGCGATGTTAGGAACTGGCTTCTCTTTCAGTGCCCATGCTGCTGGCGTTGACCACAGTATGATGGATCATGATCTACCGATTGATCCAAAGCTAGAAGAGTTAATGGATTATGTGCTTGAGTGCATCAAAATGGCTGAAATTTGCCAACAACATGCAATGCATATGTTTCAAATGGGTGATACCAAGTTAGCTGACTGTGCGATTGTGACTCAAGAGATGATCGTGGTGAGTAAAGCGTTATTAACTTTAGTCGCGAATAACTCGAAGAGTTTAAAAGACTATCTAAAAGTGACGGTTAAGATGACTGAAAGCTGTGCTGAAGAATGTGAAAAATTCGCAGAAGAGCATATTCAATGTAAAGACAGTGCTGAAGCTTGCTATGACGCGGTTGAGTTTTATAAGGAATTTATAGGGAAGTGTAGGAAGAAAGCATAACGGCCTGGGGGGGGGGCTATAATAACGAACGAAGTGAGGCAAGCCAACTGTAAAAAGTTCCACTTGAACAGCTTGTTATAACTCATTGCCACAACTGTAGCAAGGTACTACAATAATCATGTGAGCAATAGGAGATTTATCATGGCTACAGCAAGTATTAGATTAAACCAAGATTTAGTTGAAAGAGCTACAATTATGGCAAAGGCCCTTAATCGTACGCCCCCGAAACAGATTGAGCACTGGGCAAAAATTGGTGAGATGATGGAAGACAACCCTGATTTACCATATGAGTTTGTTAAACAAGTTATTATTGCTAAAGCAGAAAAAGAAGCCGGAAAGCTAGAGGATTATAGTTTTGGCTAGCCAACTTAAAATTTTACAAACACCTAGTTTTAAGAAGTCAGTCAAAAAACTCCACAAGAACCAAAAAGCAGACCTTGATAAGGCTGTAAAAGCATTAATGTTAGATCCTTTATTAGGTGAGCAAAAAAAGGGGGATTTATCATTTATGCGAGTTTATAAATTCAAGATGGTGAAACAATTAACTTTGCTCGGCTACAGTTTTGAAGATGGCGCTTTAGTTCTTGAATTAATGACTTTAGGAGCTCACGAAAACTTTTACAGAGATGCCAAAAAGTTATTTTGAGTTATAACGCTTTTCATAAGGGGCCGCCGCTTTTTGGCTGACCCAACGAAGGCCAGGCTTTTTGTGGCTGAAGTAATTTTAATGTTTTTGTTAGGAACTAATTTAACTGTAAACATATACTGCAAAAATTGAGCTAACTACGAAAACTCAAAATGAAATAGGGATGAAAATTTCCCAAAACCACAGCTCAAGTATTCCTGACTTGTGCCCACCATTTAACAGGTTATCCATAAGATTAAAGGTGACGCTTCCCTTTAAATATCAAGCTAGCTGACACCTTGATTTAAATTGCACTTAAAGAGTTGGGGATTAGTTATATCTCTTGTTGCTCAGTAATATCTAAGAAATCTACCGCATTCCAATTCTCAACATCGGCACTTAAACCCTTTAGAAGTTTGTTGAATTCACTGTTGTAAGAACCATTATCATCGACAATTGCCGACTCCCTCCACTTCTCAGAATGAGAGAGCTTTTCTCTTAAGGCCGTAGTCGCAAGATCAATCCAAGTCGGCGGTGTAAAAGTAAAATTAAACGAAACAGCATCTGTCACTGCTTCGGTCATATGCCAAACTCCTCGTGGTACGAATAGAATTGAGCCCGGTTCTAATATATATTCAGTACAATCTACGGGGAATGATTCTGGAAATTCTTTAGCTGTATAACTTTCTAGTTCACTGTCAGCAGGGTGCCCGATCACATGACGAGTCATTGGATTATTAATGGTTTTATTTTTTGCTAGCCACCATTTTTTTGTTCCTTCTAATTGAATAACAAAATTAAAATTCTGATCGAAATGAGGAGCATTTCCTTTCCCCGCTGGTGATGCGTAGACTAAGTTTCGAACATAGGTCAATTCAGAGAAACCAATTTCTCTTCTGATTTTCTGATTCCACATGTCAAACTCAGGAATCATTCTATTGACGTCATTAAAAAGAATGCAGCTTCCATCATTATATTCATTGAGAGCATCTTCAGGGGAGATTGAAGCCTTTGAAATCTCATCTGCAACTTCTGGGTTGAAGACATCCACAGTGTCGCGCCAGCAGGCCGCAAGGTTTTCAATAGAATTAAGAAATGGAAGACTCATTAAATCTTTAAGAGATTCTGTATTACCATGAGATATAAAAGGTGTTCGAGACTTGAGTAACTTTAAAAATTCTTCTCTGGTGTTATTGCCAATAAGTGACTTTAGGTTGATTTCAGTATTACTCATATTTAATTCGCGTAATTTAATGGTAGATAATGTGAACTATCCCATGAAATAAACAATATGAAAACCAATAACTAAACAGATGCCCATCCAAGCGATTTTCACTCTATTGAGATTTTTCCACAGGGATGGATGTCCATGTTGTTTATAGCGGGCGTAAACCTATTAATTTTGTAAAATACGAGTGACCCGCTGACTGACGAATTACATTGAAAATTGAACAACTCAATTAAACGGACACTTTTTAATTGACTGAGTTTTAAAGTTAAACGCTGAACTAAGCTACAACGTAAAACTGATTTAAACGTAACTTGTGATTCAATGCAGAAATTGGTCTTGCAAAACCACACGTTTAACTGAGCCATTAAAAATAAAACCGACAATCAAACCTTAGATTCTCAAGTAAACTTAACGCTTGCCATAAGAGGCGGTGCGGAGCACTGTCCGGCCCACTTCTTTTCGTGGGCCAATCTTAATGGCTTTGTTAGTAGCCGTTTTATTTCCAAGTTGCATCTACTATGTTCCCGTCCAGATGGTGAAGTAAACAAAACCTATTCGATAAAAGCATATTCACCTGCTGAATCAGGATAATTCCATCATTCTCAGTTTGAAGCGAAGTTAACCCTAGAGCTTCGATTATTGACTTAGAAGAGTCAACGCTTAATCCAATAGTGCTTTTGCAATGCTCTATAAAATCAGAAGTATCATAAAATTCAGCAGCTATATAGCTTGTAGGTACAAGTATAAGAATGAAAAACGCTGCTAATATTTTATGCATTTTCAGAATAGTCACCATAAGAGCTACTAACGCTTCATTCAGCCGACGCGTTAGTGGTCGGCTGGAGTGACTTGTTATGTGGCCTAAGCCAAAAAAACCATGTAACCACAATAAGAAGTAGGTAAGAAATAATAAATGTTAATAACCCTCCTTCCTCTTCTTTTACTTTATGAAGCTCACCAAATTCTGCATAAATGGTTACGGTTTTAGATTGCAAATTATCACCAATAATTAAGTAATTTCTACTTTCCCTTTCGAATGTTCTGCCACCAACAAAACCTGATTCTTTTTTAAACCCTACAAATAAAATAAAACTACTTTCATACTTAGATAAAACATCTTTAGAAATAATCCATTGCGTAGAAAGCCCATAAATAATCATTGCAGGAATTAACACAAGAAAAATTGGAGGAACATATTTACATACGGCTAAAAACCAGGATTTAATCATCACTAAGTCTCTTGTGACACATAACGCCCAAAGCAGCGGCGCGCGTTAGCGCGCCCAGCCCGAAGGGCGATGCTGCCTTTGCTTGTTAACTGTTGATTACTGCATGATTGCATAGAAAAACAACCCTACCCCAGAAATGGTAAGTAATGTGGCAATAATTTTACGTTTAGCGCCAGATAGTGTTAGTGCTGGATAATGACGAATTACATCGCCCGCCAACCAAAGCAATGGGAAAAGGCAAGCTATCCATGCCGCTTGCCCTGATAGTGTAAACGCGCTATCTCGACCCGGAATAGATATGCCACTTGATAATGCGCCAACAACAAAATAAACCAGCATCAAAGCCGGTACTAGACACAAAGCTAGTGCTTTCCCTTTAGATTGTGCGACTTCGCTCATGACTCTCCTAGACAGTTAACGCCCAATTAACGGGCAAAAAATAGTTGCCTATAATGGCGACGAAGGAGCAAAAGGCAACTGTTTTTTGTCCCTGTTCAATTGCTTGTTAGAGGTTTGAAAACACCTCTACTTATTAAATTGTCTTTCGCATGGAATACCGTCATGATCTCCGTCCATTTTAGTCTTAGGACAATGCTGAATAAAGTATTTAGCTTCTTCATATGAGTTCATTTGAGAGCAATGCTGTCTGCCATCGCATTTATAAACGACTTTAGGTTTAGATAACTCTTTGGCTTTCGCTAAAGTTTGCATCGTTCTATTATTTAAAGATTCAGCGTCAGACGTTTCTACAATAACGTTTTCTTTGGACATAAACTGCCAAACACCTAAACAAATAACTATGAGAATTAAAATATTTTTCAATTTAACACCATCCTTGATGAAACCTCTAACGCCTTTGTAACGGGCAGCCTTGTGGCGAAGCCACGCTTAAGGCTGTCCAGCCCGAAGGGCGATCGTTGACAAACTTGTTAAGCATTTAGCCCTCATTGTTTAACAGGTTCATGTATGCGTTATAATTCTTGGTTACTGTAGGACAGGCTGCCATAAACTCCTCTAAACTGTAACCTAGCCTTGCAGCTTCTGTATTTAAGAACCTAACTATAAATTCGTCGCCACCTGGCATTTTTGTAGATTCTTGAAATCTAGCCATTTGACTAAACACTCCACACATACCTGTTGCTTTAGCGGTAACCATCATTTCTACTAACTGCGTAGACTCTGAACTTTCCTCAGCTAAAAGTGACTGAGAAAAAACGATTATTGTTATCAATATTAAGAGTTTCATGATCAATTCCTTATAGGGTGCTTAACGCCGCGCTCTGCGGCAAACTTGGAGCGCAGCGGAAAATTTGTCCGACAGCAGCGCCTTGTTAGCTGTGGATTTTAGCTTTGACTTCATTTAGATACTCTTGACCTTCTTCATCTAATTTTGACGAAAAGCTACCAATCCATTCGTGTGCGTTAAAGCTTGAACCAAGCCCATTAAATATATCAACAGCCACATCCATTGTATGCGAAAGGAATGGCACACCTCGAATATGAAGAAACGTGGTGTCAGTAATTTTCAGTTGTTCGTATATTGGACGAAGCTCATTAATTTGCTCTAGCGCCAACTCATACTTTCCAATGTCACGAAGGGCACACGCGTAATATTGACGCATAAAGGGAATGCTTGGCTGTTCTTTATGGCCAGTGTTCAGTTGCATTTGGACAGCTTTATCAAAAGCATCTCGGCCAACCTGTACATTTTTGGATAGAGTCCCGGATGTAATGACATTGAACCAATCATTAATCTCAGGACTGTATTCAGTGGCTTTTTGAAAGTATGGAAGTGCCTCTTCGTATTTAGCTTGCCTAAACAGAGCCATGCCCAGTAGTTTATTGGCATCTTTGGCAATAGGTGCAGATTTGTGCCCGAGAAACTTCGTTGCTTCGGAAATTACTTCTTCGTATTTTTCATTCTGAAGCAACTCCCAAATCTTATCTGTAATACTGAGATCAGCAGGCTTCTTCTTGAATATATTTTTAATCTTGCTTAGCACGATGATTCCTTTGTACAGCTAACAGTGTGTTTTATGTGGCCAACTGGCCACATAATAAGTATTAGTGTGGTGACCACCTAATGCAAAATAAACATAAAGCGGGACATGGTTAACTTGTTGAATATATTCTGTTATTTTTAGGGTTAGAATCGTCATCAGGAATTAAGTGGCCAAGTTAATGACTGTTTTTTTGGCAATAGTGGCCAAATTTTTGTTATTGTGAATTTTGTTCTGTTTCAGGGAAGAGGCGTTGAACATGACTAGATCTCCATTTCTACAATCTGTTGAGTCCTTTATGCTGTCTAAGCGTTATAGTCGCCGGACAGTCAAAACGTATTTGTATTGGATTAAATATTTCATACTATTTAATGATAAGCAACATCCTCGTGATTTAGGTGATAAAGAAATTGAACGGTTTTTGACTTTTTTAGCCGTGGAAAGGCGTGTCTCAGCAGCCACCCAGGCACTAGCATTGAATGCAATTGTGTTTTTAAAAACAAAATTTTTAGAGCAAAAAGTCGGCTATGTGGGTGCGTTTACTAGGTCACGTCGTAAAAAGAAAATCCCCATTGTCTTAACGATTGATGAAGTTTCCACCTTGCTTAATCAGGTGAGTGGCGTAAACAAACTGATGCTTTCACTTTTATATGGCTCGGGACTAAGACGTATCGAGCTATTAAGGCTTAGAACTAAAGATATTGATATGGACTATCTTCAGGTGCGAGTATGGGATGGAAAAGGGGCTAAAAACCGTATAACTACACTTGCATCAGAGTTGGTGGGGCCTTTGTCGGGGCAAATAAGCCATGTGAATGAGCTGCTAAAAAGGGACTTAAAAAATAAACACTATGATGGAGTTTGGATGCCTGATGGTTTAGCTAGAAAATATCCAAAGAGTCGCTTTGATTTAGGATGGCAATATTTATTTCCTGCATCTAAGGTATCAGTTGATCCTGATTCCGGTTGTATTCGGCGACACCATTTTGATGAAAGTGCGTTAAATAAGTTGGTTAAACATGCAGCGGCGAAAGCGGGAATTCGGAAGCAGGTTACTTGCCATACGTTACGTCACTCCTTTGCAACACATTTACTTCAATCAGGTGCTGACATTCGTACCGTGCAACAGCAGCTAGGTCATGCTGATGTAAAAACAACTGAGATTTATACTCACGTACTTAAACAGGGAGCACAGGGTGTACGTAGTCCATGGAGCAATTTGTAGTTTTGATGATTCAAGCTTTAGTTTGTTCAACAGCGTTAGCCCTTTTATTTTCCTTACTTCATGTTTAGAGGGGGCTATTCCTATAATAATGCTTGAGATAGTCGCTGTTTGGGTGCCCTGTGGAGTATCTTTAGGCTTTATAGAAAGCCTAAATGGAGGTATCCTGAATAGGTGATTAGCGAGCTAAGTGATTGTATAACTTATGGATAGTAGTAAGAATATATTTATAATTATTGCAGCATTCATTCTAGGGATTGCTTCAATTGTTATTTATTCTGTTGGCGTAGTGAGCAAGCTCAACCTTGAGATTAATGACATGGTTCATCAAGCTCATCTGATGGAGTTAAAAGCAGATGAGTTGAGGCAAAGCTCTGATGACCTTACTCGCTTTGCTAGAGAGTATGTAGTCACTGGCAATGTTACATTTTTAGAAAATTATTACTCGGTACTGGCTATTCGCAAGGGCGAAAAGGCGCATCCCCATCGATACCAACAAATCTATTGGGATCTATTAGAACCAACACGCTCTCTCCGTCACCCTGATACTGCGCTGACCATATCACTCCGAAATGAAATGAAGGTGCTGCCTTTTTCTGATTATGAGTTCTCCAAACTAAAAGAGTCGGAAGATAACTCCAATCAGCTTGTTAAAATTGAGGAGCAGGCATTCTTTAACATGCAAAATCAGCAGCAAGAGTTAGCCATATCCTTATTGTTTAATCAGCAATATAGCGAGGCTAAGCAGTCTATTATGTTACCGATTGATGAGTTTATGGTGTCTTTACATTCGAGAAGACAACAGGTTATCAATGATGGTCATAATGAAATGACGGCCAATTTCAAAGTGATTACTTTTTTATTGGTGGTTGGCATTCTTTTATTCATCGCTTTTTTGTATGTCTTGATCATCTCTATGCAGCGTAATTATCAAGCGATGAAAGCATTATCGAACATTGATCCGCTGACGAAAATAAGAAATAGACGTTCTTTATTCCTATTAGCTGAACAAGCGATGCAGGAGTCTAATAGGAATCAAGCACCGTTAAGCATGATGATGATCGACATTGATTTGTTTAAAGGCATTAATGATACCTATGGCCATATTGTCGGTGATGAAATTTTGTTGGATTTGGTCGCGAGGCTAAAACAGAAAATACGAAAAAGTGATCTGTTATCTCGCTATGGCGGCGAAGAGTTTATTTTATTGTTACCGGAAACAGACTTAGCTGGGGCAACAAAATTAGCGGAGAATATTTGTTCAGCGATTGATGACCAGGTCTATCAGAACGAGACCTTATCGGTTGCTTACACAATAAGTATTGGTGTTTCACAATATCAACATGAAAAGCTTGTACGGGAGTTTATTCATAAAACCGATCAAGCACTGTATCAAGCAAAAGGCAGTGGCAGAAATCAGGTTAAGGTCTTTTCTCCTGCTAGTTAAATAGCTATATTTATTGCCAGGTGAATAGACATGATCAAAAAAGCCAACCGCTGTGAGCTGGTTGGCTTTTTGATTTAAGTCTCTGTAATGAGAAGCCTATAAGTTAAGGCTGACGGCTTATGAACGAGTCAGCGCGCGTTTTTCTAAGGCTTCGATTCTGTCTTCTATTGGTGGGTGTGATGAGAATAAGGCCATAATTCCACCTTTATCATTAATACCAAAAGCGGCCATTTGTTCAGGTAATGCTGCTGGCTCTACTTGGCCAAGGCGTTTAAGTGCATTGATCATGTTTTGATGGCCTGCCAAGTCTGCACCACCGGTGTCGGCAATAAATTCACGCTTTCTTGAGAAGTACATCACGATGGTTGAAGCAAGGATCGATAAGATAACTTGCGAGACCATGACGGTAATAAAATAACCGATGCCGTGGCCTTGGTTGTTTTTGAGAATTACGCGGTCAACAATATGACCAACAACACGAGATAAAAAGACGACAAAGGTATTAACCACGCCTTGGATCAACGCTAAGGTCACCATGTCGCCATTGGCAATATGACTCATTTCATGACCGACTACGGCTTCAACTTCACCTTGTGACATGTTGTCTAATAAACCTTGTGACACGGCCATTAGCGCATTGTTTTTAGTGGCACCCGTTGCAAAAGCATTCATTTCTGATGCAGGGAAAATAGCCACTTCTGGCATTTTTATGCCGACAATTTTTGCTTGTTTTTCAACGGTGCTTATTAACCATTTCTCAATATTGCTTGTTGGATTGGTAATGACGACTGCACCTGTCATTTGTTTAGCCATCCATTTTGAAATCAGCAATGAAATGAATGAACCACCGAAACCAATGACACCAGACAGAATGACTAATGCTTGAATATTAAGGTCAGAGCCATTTTCAGCCAAGATGCTGTCAACGCCTAGCAATCTTAATGTGATACTCAATACCACCATAATGGCGATATTGGTCAAAATAAATAACATTATTCGTTTCATTGTCTTTCCTATTAAATGTTCAATAAATATATTGGGTAGACGTCATGACCTCTGTAGTGAGTCCATCGTTTTATCATCGCTATGATACAGCACAGGCTGAAATCTCCACTACACCCTACGACACTATATGGGGTTAAAAAGTGTCAATTTCAACTGTTGGTAGCGTGGGTAGGTTTATCGGTATTTGTTCAGCGCTTTGACGGCTTTGTTCACATTGTCATTCAGGTGGGAAGGCGTAATGGTGCCGATGATGATGCTGGAGATGGCAGCTTGTTGATAAATAAAGTCAAAGTTAGCTTGCACGATGTCTTTGTTGGCAACATCACTGGTTAGATGACCGCTAGCGAGCGCCTTTTTGATGAAGATGCCTTTGTTGTCGGTTGCCGCTTGTTCGATGACTTTTTGTTCGTCTTGATAATCAAGATTATGCATCACCATCGCTAAGTCAGCTTGTTGTAGTGCTAATAGGCCGCCATCAACAGTTTTAGTCGACATGCCGGTGGCACGAATTAGGCCTTGTTGTTTTAAATCTGCAAGGACTTCTAATGCACCTTGCTTGATGATTTGACTGTCATTGCCATCAGAGTGAATTAATACAATATCTAATACATCACGCTTTAACTTTTTTAAGCTTTGTTTGATGCTGGCAGTGATGAATTCTGGGGTGAAGTTGTAGTTGGATTCACCAGTTGAGTTATCAAAGGTTTCACCGACTTTGGTGGCGATCACCCAGTCGTTATTCAGTTTAGGCAGTAGTTCTCCTAAACGTTGTTCGCTGCTGCCATAAGCGGGTGCGGTATCAATGAGGTTAATACCGAGATCCCATGCTTGCGCTAATAAATCTAAAGCCTGTTTATCATTAGGTATTTTAAAGCTGCTTGGGTATTTAACGCCTTTGTTACGGCCAAGTTTGACTGTGCCTAAGCCTAACGGTGAAACGGCAACAGCCGTATTGGCAATATGATTACGTTGTTCTAAATAGACTGTCATTTAAAAGCTCGATCCCACAGTGGTTCGCTGATGTTGATAGTTGGCAAGTCAGTTATGGGTTCATGACTACCAGGTGTGATGTGAGTTTGCAGTTTTTCGATGACTTTATCAGCTAAGTCAGGTGCTAATGCCAGTTTGGTCGGCCACGCGATGTGCACATTATTTTTCGTTTCAACAAATGCGGTATCTGGACGAGTTAAGGCAGATTGTTTTGGTTCGGCACGGTTGATGGAGTGCGTAGCCCATGAAAGCTCAGGTAGCTCAAACCATGGCATGATGTCTTTTAATAAATTGGTTGCTTCGCTGGTGATTTTTTCAAAGTTTTTGCCAACACCTTGTTCGGCAATATTACCGCCGATATACCAAACCACATTACCGTCTTTATCAAAATGGCTAGTAATGGTGGCGATTGGTTTTGAGCCCGAACCGAGGCTGTGTGCATAAATTGCTGGCAGGGCTTGTGCTTTGTCTTTAGCTTTGCACATGACCATTTGCAAGGGCCGACGTTGCATAGCTGGTTTTTTGATATTTAAGCTTTTGAGTAAGGCTTCATTACCTTCGCCAGCAGTTAACACAAATTGTTGGGCGTCGATTTGAATATCATCGCCAATTTGTAGCGATTGAACAGCGCCATTGTCTTGCTGCCATTGGATGTCGGTATCGCTAGCAAATTGAATAATACGATCTTGCCAAGGTTCAACCAAACATTGGATGACGCTGGCAATGTCTAACACCGGCTCATCGAGCTGATACAAAGCACCTTTAAAGCCGGCATGTTGAAATAAAGGTGGCCTAGCTGTGTTATCGACAGTTTGCATGCGGCTACTGAGTGCTTTGCTGGCAAAAAAAGACACTATCTTGGAAGACAGTTGCTGTTTTGACCACATCAGTTGATGTTGAGCAAAGACTTTAGCTTGGCTGAGGTCGATATCGCCGTCACCTTTCAGGCACGCTTGCCAACGCGCTGGCATATCGCCAATGGCTTGGGTGGCTTTGGATAAAATACCGTTCAACGCATATTTAGCGCCACCATGAATGATGCCTTGCGAGCTTAATGTTTGGGCATTACCGATGGCCTTGTTTTCTAATAATAAGGCGTGAATGCCCATCTTATTAAGTCGGTTATGTAACCAAAGTCCTGCTATGCCAGCACCAATAATGACTACATCGGTGGTGTAACGTTTTGTAATCATTCAGTTTCGGTAAGTTGTGCGTCTAGGGCTTCACATAACCAATGACCGACGATGATATGACCTTCTTGTACACGCGCCGTTTCTTCTGCAGGAATACGAACACAGTCATCAGCAATCTCAAGTAATTCGCCGCCAACAGCACCGGTGAAGGCACAAGTCCAACAACCGACTTGCTTGGCAGTTTTAATGCCATTGATCACGTTGTCACTATTACCTGAGGTTGATAAGCCAATCGCAATATCACCGGGTTTAGCGAGGGCTTGAATTTGACGATCAAAGATGGTGGCAAAACTATAATCATTACCGTGAGCGGTGATAATGGAGGTATCGGTGGTCAGCGCGATGGCGGCTAATGGTGCGCGTTGTTTGTAATAGCGAACGACAAATTCAGCGGCAAGGTGTTGGGCATCTGAGGCGCTACCACCATTACCAAAAAACAAGACTTTGTTGCCTTGTTGTAAGCAGTCGGCAATGCGGGTGAGTAATGCATTCACTTGTGGTTCGAGCGCAAACAGGTGTTCGATCATTGCTTGGTGACGAGAAAGTGTTGAATTAAATGACACTGCTTACCTCTTCTGTATGGATAGGTGATAATATTTCGGCTTATTTGGTAATAGTGTATCAAACACCGAGTTCAATCTATGACAAAGATGATGACGGTTAGTTTTTTATTACAGATTACTATTTTTGACCATCGTTAAGACAAAGTAAATTAATGGCATCGACGCAGATTTTTTTAAGGCAAGAGCTTGCGAATAGCTGGCAGGGACAAGATGTTTTTTCTAATGTTCGGCAGCTAGAAGGCGATGTTTATCGAGATAAAGAAGGCCGTAAGACATTACGCTTTGATCTGAATGATAAGCCTTATTTTGCCAAGGTACATCAAGGCGTCGGTTGGTCTGAAATTATCAAGAATATTGTCCAACTTCGCGCGCCAGTGATCAGTGCTAAAAACGAATGGACTGCGATTAAGTTTTTAGAGCAACACGATATTGATACGATGACCATTGCTGCTTATGGTGAGCGTGGTCATAATCCTGCGAAGATTGAGTCTTTTATCATCACTGATGAACTTACCAATACGATGAGTCTGGAACACTTGGGTCAACAATGGCAGCAAACCCCGCCCACGTTTAACACTAAAAACTGCTTAATCAATAAATTAGCCAACATCAGCAAAACGATGCACGAACAAGGCATGAATCATCGCGATTATTACTTGTGTCACTTTTTGTTAGATGAAAACTTTGCAACTCATAATGTGATTGATGACTCCACTCAGTTATTTTTAATCGATCTTCATCGCGCCCAAATCCGTACTAAAACACCGCTGCGTTGGATAATTAAAGATATAGGTAGTTTGTATTATTCTGCTGCACAAGTAGCGTTGACCCAGCGTGATTTATTTCGCTTTATGAAAATCTATTCTGGAATGAGTTTGCGTGAAACCTTAGATAAACAGCATAAGTTTTGGTTGAATGTCGCCAAACGTGCTGATAAGTTGATTAATCAGTAGTGTTCGAATGAGTCAAAATTATTCATCATCTGTTGTTAATGATTTTCTACATGGTAGTAAATCGCTGAATTTGCCCTGTGAGTTAACCATAGAGCAAACGCACTTTTCTTGTACAAAAATACTCAGGTTATTACCTCGCAAGCGTTTGGTATTGCAGGCAGAAGCTGAGCAGCAACAAGCGGTGTTGAAGTTGTTTGCTAAAGCTAACAAAGGTGAGCGTGAGTACAACCGAGAGTTGCGTGGTCATCAATTAGCATTAGCGAGTGGTGTTAATGTGCCACAGTTGCTGACCAGTGATGACAATGTTGATCATTGTTTTGCTATTGCCTATCAGCTTTTAGACGATGCCGAATCATTTTCAGCCGAAGGTGTTAGAAATAAGCCAGAAAATATTAATAAACTACTGAAAATGATGGCTAAGATGCACGAATATGGCATTTTTCAAGATGATATTCATTTAGATAATTTGATGCTACACCGCTCCGATGTTTATTTGATTGATCTGGGTTCAGTCAAATGTGAACATGAAAACAAGCCATTGAGTAAGCAGACTAGCCTGCATAACCTTGCTAGGTTAGTCGCCCAGTTCTTTCCTCTGGAACAAGCTGAAATACTCAAGTTATTGCCGACCTACTATCAACAACGTCAGTGGTCATGGAATGATGATGACCATTATCAATTTGTTAAGACGCTAAAATCAGTTTGGACTAAACGAAAACTTGATTACTTATCGAAGTGTTTTAGAAACTGCACGATGACGACTTATAGTCATACTTTTTCACGAGAATATGCTTTTCGAGCAAACTTTTTGCCTGATAATCCAACTGAGTTGATTGAAAATATTGAGCAGTTGATGACCACTGGCAAGATGTTGAAAGCAGGTAATTCGGCAACGGTGGTATTGGTGGAAATGGCGGGTAAGCAAGTCGTTATTAAACGCTATAACATTAAAAGTATGTGGCATTTATTGCGTCGTACCTTGCGGATGAGTCGAGCGGCAATGTCATGGCGCAATGCAAACTTGCTAGAGTTTATTAACTTACCAACGTTAAAACCATTAGGTTTTATCGAACAAAGAATGGGCTGGTTTCGTCATACCGCTTATTTTATTAGTGAATATCATGAATCGGTTGAGCTATTGGATGAATATCAACGTCGTCAGCCAACGAATGATGAGTTAGAGCAGATCAATAATATCTTTATGTTGATGCAAAATAGTCAAATCAGTCATGGTGATTTGAAAGCACAGAACTTACTAATTGATGACCAAGGTAAGGTTATTTTGATCGACCTTGATGCGATGCAAGAGCATCGATCTGAGCGCCAGTTTTATAAAGCGTTTAATAATGATAAAAAACGCTTTCTTCGTAACTGGCAAGATTTGAAAGTAAAAGAAATATTTACCTCATTATTGTTTTAAAACAGTCGCGCTAGTCGTTAATACTCATCAGGGTAAAAGTGTTTAAAGTCTGATTCATAACGTTGTTGGATGAGCTGTTTATTACGTTGACTGATTTCTATTGCTGTATTCGGCGTTGAGTTGCGATGAGGCATCGCGGGTAGGTTGAAGCGTTGGCTGAGATAAGCCCAGTCCTCATTCATAGTTTCTAGTTTGCCTACATAATCAGTAAGTAATTCATTGTCAGACATTAAGAACCAGCTTTGTGAACGAAAGTGGCGATCGGCTTCGTTATCTGGAATCTCGCAAATTTTTTCTATAAATGTATCAAAACTGTCATCAAGGTTAATACCGTGGCAAGCAAAGATGTTTTTATCACTGTCAGGCATGGCAACTTTGTTTTTATAACAGGATACGATTCGATCGTAAGGGTTGCGAACGAATGAAAAAATAAAGGCATCGGGGTGCTGCTGACGAATTAGACTTTGTTTGATGTGTTCAGAGTGAATTTCTGAATATTCTTTGAGCTTTTTTTTATCAAAACTAGCAGAGTCTAAGCCACTGAAGTGATCAATTAATGCTACTCGAAGCGAGCGTGAAGCCACTTTAGGGATTTGAATATAACCCAGGTTATCTTTCGGTAAAAACCAAAACTCAGGTTTGCTACGACGAAGTTTTCTAAAGCGTTTAAAGTATTTAAGTTTATTAAGCATTATTAATGGCTCGGTCTACAATTAAAAATCCATTAACTTAATTAGAATAAGATTAGTTCCATTAATCTATCTGTAATTATAATCATCATTTTACTTAACTTTTTTAACGCTAAGCTAGGTTTTAATACATTTTTATAAAATTTAAAGTCAGGAGAGGTTGATAAATCAAAGAGTGTAAATAAGCTTGAGCAGGTACAATAGCTGTTCGATTTGAGAGATAACAATGAAGCTTGCAGTTTGTTTATATAAATATTTTCCATTTGGTGGTTTAGCCAGAGACTTCTTAAACATTATGTCGATATGTCGTGACCGTGGCTATCAGATAGATGTTTATGTGATGGAGTGGCAGGGTGATATTCCGGATGGTTTTAATGTTCATGTTATTCCTGTTAAAGCCTGGACAAACCACGGCAAAGTGAAGCGGTTCATCGATACGATTAGTCCACAGCTGAAATCGGGTAACTATGATCTTATCGTTGGCTTTAATAAAATTCCCGGTTTAGATGTCTATTACGCAGCGGATCCGTGTTACTTAGACCGAGTGAAAAACCAGAAAAACTCATTTTTATATCGCTTAGGTGCTCGCTTTCGTTTTTATGCACATTGTGAGCAAGCCGTGTTTGGTGCTGACAGTAACACGGTTTCATTGATGATTTCTGATGTGCAACGAGGTTTATTTAAACTGAACTACGACACTGCTGATGAACGGCTGTTGATGTTGCCGCCGGGTATATCTGTGGATAGAAAGCGTCCCCAAAACTGGCAGACGATAAGGGCGGATGTAAGAGCTAGCTTAGCGATTAATGATAATGAGTTTATCTTAATGATGGTCGGTACTGCTTTTAAAACAAAAGGTGTTGATCGTTCAATTGCTGCATTAGCATCATTGCCACCAACACTTAGAGACATCGCAAGACTAGTTATTGTCGGTGATGGCGATTCAAAGTCTTACCTAGAGCAAGCAAATAAGTTGGATGTGAAAGACAAAGTTGAATTCTTAGGTGGTCGTAAAGATATCCCACAGCTACTATTGGCTGCAGATTTATTATTACATCCGGCTAGAAAAGAAAATACTGGTACTGTCATTTTAGAGGCGATGGTGGCCGGTTTGCCGATGATTGTCAGTCAAGCTTGTGGCTATGCCAAGCATGTTACAAAATCTAGTGCTGGAGCGGTGGTTGATGAGCCATTTAATCAATTAGACTTTAATCGAAAGTTGGTGGCAACAATGCAAGACGGTAGCTTACCAACATGGTCTGATAATGGACTGGCCTATGCCAAAACTGAAGACTTATATAGTATGCCTATTAAAGCGGCGGATATTATTGAGCAGCAACTGCAACAACGCAAAACAACGTGATAATTGTGAAACCTAAATAGGGAATAGGATGAAAAAGACAATTTTAGTAACAGGTGGTGCCGGTTATATTGGCAGCCATATCTGTGTTGAGCTATTACAAGCTGGTTTTGAAGTGATTATCGTCGACAACCTTTCTAATAGTAGCCATGTTGCTTTAGAACGAATTACTCAGATTACAGATAAACCCCCGCACTTTTATCAAATTGATGTTTGTGATCGAGCTGCGCTTGCTGAGGTGTTTAGTAAACATGCTATTGATATGGCCATTCATCTGGCAGGCTTAAAAGCGGTGGGCGAATCTTGTGAGCAGCCGTTACGTTATTTTCAAAATAACTTAATATCGAGCATGGTGCTGGTTGATGTAATGCAACAGTTTGATGTCAATAATTTGGTGTTTAGCTCATCTGCAACCGTGTATGGTGATCCTGCTTCTGTACCGATTGACGAGTCTTTTCCTTTATCGGCGACCAACCCTTATGGTCGAACTAAGTTAATGATTGAAGAGATGCTGACCGATATTACTAAGTCGTCAGCAAACAAGTTAAAAGTTGTCTTACTTCGTTACTTTAATCCTGCAGGTGCACATCATAGTGGTCTGATCGGTGAAGATCCTAATGATATTCCTAATAACCTATTACCTTATGTATCACAGGTTGCAGTGGGTAAACTGAAACAGGTTGCTGTATTTGGTGATGACTATGCAACAGTGGATGGCACTGGAGTGAGGGATTACATTCATGTGGTTGACTTAGCAAAAGGTCATATTCAAGCGCTGACATTTTTAGAACAATCCTCTCCTGAACATCTGTGCACGGTGTTTAATTTAGGTACAGGTCGTGGCTACAGTGTATTAGAAGTGATTGAAGCGTTTAAAACGGTATCTGGTCAAGAAATCCCTCACCAAATTGCACCGAGACGTGCAGGTGATATTGCTGAGTGTTATGCCGATCCTAAACTGGCAAATGAGCAGTTAAATTGGCATGCAGAAAAGACCTTAACCGATATGCTGGAAGATGCTTGGCGTTGGCAGTCTATGAATCCTGATGGTTATGCTGAGCTTACTGACTAGGAATAAATTAGGCTGTGTTATTACGTTTTAAATCTTGGCGGGTGTTTGCACCGTGGAATAAATCCACTGTCCCTAGTGAGTTAACATCCTTTGAAGCCGCTTATCAATTAACCGGCAAGATCATTTCCAAAAGCAGTCAAAGTGAAATTTTTGCTTATCAACATGCAGACAAAACCTTTTTTGTTAAACGTTATTTTCGAACTAAAGGTTTAGCAAGTTGGTTTGGCTGGTCGCGATTTGATTTGGAAAGTAATAACCAGCAATGGTTTAATCAGGTTGGAGTGTCTGCTGCACGAGTGGTCGCTATTGGTAAGCAGGGCTTGTTGTTTAAGACTTTTAAAGGTGTATTAGTTACCGAAGGCATTGCTAATAGCCAAGAGTTGGTTGAGATTGCTAAGCAAAGCCCTGAGCTGTTTCGTAATAAGGCTTGGGCTGATACGGTTATTTTTCAGTTAGCAGAGACGATTGCAACCATCCATCAAGCGCGCTTTTGCCATAATGATCTACATTGGCGAAATATCTTAATTCAGCAATCAGCTGAGCAGAGTGAACCTAAAGTTTTCTTGATTGATTGCCCGTCAGGTAAGAAATGGACTTGGCCTTTATTGAACTATCGAAAGCTAAAAGACTTAGCGAGCTTAGACAAACTCGCTCCTAACTATTTAACAAGAACGCAACGGTTACGTTTTTTTATGCACTATCGAGGCATTAGCGAGTTAACGTTGAGTGATAAGCTGATAATTCGTGCTGTGATTGAACATAAACGTAACCGAGTTAAACGAAAATCTAAGTAAGATTAGTTTGTTTTGGTTATAGCTCTAGTTTGGCGATGAAACGATCCCAGCGACGGACAATTTTTTGATCGGCAAAAAAGTGCACATAATTACAAATGGGAAAGAAATCTGAGTTGCCAATATTATCGATGATAAACAGTTTGCCTGCACCATCTTTTGATAGTTGATACAGCATATTCTTCGGTTTCATTGCCATCGACATAATATGGTATTTCAACAAATATTCTCGAAGTTCAATCAATGCTGTTTGTAGCTGCTGTTGATTATTGGCAATAAAATCTTTATCGGCGAGATAATGCTCTAAGGTTTGGCAGATCTTACCATTTGGATCACGAATAACATCAAAAACAGCACCGGGACCTAAGCTGGTTTCAATGTTGCCATGGAATTTAGGTAATAAATCCCATGCAATATTTCGTTTCTGCAATTGCTGATAATAGCCTTGTTCGCGTTTGGTTTCTTGTTGGTTACCATTGGTCACCACTTTGATGCATAAGGCGGCATTGTCAGGGTGAACAAATACTTCGCGATGCAGGCCTTTGCCAAATTTTTCAGTGCGATCTAAGGTAATCATGATTTGGTAATTAAGATGTCTTCCATTACCAAATACTCAAGATCTGAGCCATAGAACATATTTAATGCATCGGTTGGACTACAGACCATAGGTTCACCACGGCGGTTTAATGAGGTATTAAGTAATACACCATTACCATTCAGCTTTTCGACCTGTTCAAGCAGTTCGTAATAACGAGGGTTAGTCGCTTTGGTGACGATCTGTGCCCGAGCAGTACCATCTTCATGCACCACTTCTGGAATACGTGACCTCCAGCTTTCAGCCACATCGAAGGTAAATGTCATATAAGGGCTAGGATGTTCTGTTTGCAATATTTCAGGTGCAATCCTATCCAATATGCTTGGACAAAATGGACGCCAGCGTTCGCGATATTTAATTTGGGCATTGATGCGATCAGCTACACCTTTATGATTGGGGCTACCGATGATGCTACGGTTACCTAATGCGCGTGGGCCAAACTCCATCCGACCTTGAAACCAAGAAACAGGGTTACCAGCATTAAGTATTTCAGCGGTTTGTTTAGTGGTATTTTCTAAATGTTGCCATTGCACATCTTGTGGATAGTCTTCACACGCTTTAATACATTGCTCTGTTGTATAAGAAGGGCCTAAGTAGACATGCTCCATCTTTTCAACGGGCACGCCAGCATTTTGTGAAGCATAACTAGCAGCGCCAATTGCTGTACCTGCATCACTCGCTGCTGGTTGAACGAATAGTTCTTTGACGTCAGGCAAAGCAATAATACGTTGGTTGAGTTTTACATTTAGAGCGACACCACCGGCAAAACAGACCTTGCCTGTTTCTTTAATAATATCGCCAAGGTAATAATCAATTAAGTGGAGTGCTGTTTTTTCTAATAAATCTTGAATGCTAGCTGCATAGTCTATGTACGGGTCATCAATCTCATCACCATCACGGATTGGACCTAACCAATCGATCAGCTGTTTACTGAAGAAATAACCTTTGCCGTCTTTTTTGTAGCGTCTTAAGCCTACGGTATTGACCAGCTTGGTATTGATTTTGAAATCACCATCTTTAAAGTCAATCAAGCGTGAGAAATCAAAGCGTTTAGGGTTGCCATAAGGTGCCATCCCCATCACTTTGAATTCGCCGTCAAGCATTTCAAAGCCGAGTAGTTCTGTTAAAGCACCGTACATGCCGCCTAATGAATCTGGATCATAGAATTCTTTGATTTTATGAATCTTGCCGTTTTCACCATAACCAAAGAAGGTAGTGGCATATTCACCTTTGCCATCAATACCGATAATCGCTGTTTTTTCTTTAAAGCCTGACAGGTGATAGGCACTGCTAGCATGAGCAAGGTGATGTTCTACTGCTTCAAACTTAACGCGTTTTGAGTCAATGCCTAGATCATCGAGCAATTTCATTACATTGCGATGGTTTCGCCAGTAACGACGGTTACCGGTGAAAAGGGCAGTAAAAGCACGATCAGGTGCATACCAGTGACGTTTTGCATAATGCCAGCGAGCAGGGGATGTTAAGCCAATTTCAGCATAGGGAAAAGCGACAATATCGACTTGCTCTGGTTTTATTCCTGCTTGCTCTAGACAAAACTTAGTCGCTTCATAGGCCATCTTACCTTTGGCGTGTTTATCGCGAAGAAAACGTTCTTCTTCGGCTGCTGCAACAAGTTTACCGTCAATATATAACGCAGCGGATGCATCATGATTTACTGCACCAGAAAGGCCTAATACGATCATAGTGAAATTCTTCTATCTTTTAGCTAGCGGGAAATGGCTGTAAGTATACAAGTTGCAACGGAAAGGGACTACCTGCGTTTGTCCAAGATCCTTTTTTCAATGGCATGCCAAAGAGTTTTTGATTTAGCAGACAATTGTTTTTCTTGTCGATAGGCTTGAAATAAACGTACATGATCTTTGCGTGACCAGCCTTTAGCATGACGATATAGAGTATAGAGGTCTCTAAAGACAGCCTGCTGCTTAAAAAAACGCCATTTTAACTTCTCTAAATCGATAAGTTTGATATCCCAACCATCTCCATCAGGTCTGACAAAGATATGTTTGAGATAGAGACAATTATGCTGAAAATGGTGGCGATGAATTTGGCGTAAGGTATCAGCTACAGCTACCAGTAACTTTTCTTTGTGTTGAGCATTGTTGATTAAGTCGCCAGAATCTAAAAAACGTTCGGACTCAAGAGGAATATAATCATCTAATGCTTTAGTGATTAAAATTGCTTGTAAGTTACCGTTGTTTATACGTTTGGCAAAAAAGGCCAGTTCCATGATGGGTAACCCATGTTTACTCATTCGTAGGATATTTTGATACTCGCGTTGGAAAGTAGGCATGCCACGAACAGGATGTAATAGTGTTCGGGTAATGTGGTTTTCCTGACGTTTGATAAATACACTGACTTTACCTTCAGCGGTATTTAAATCTAACTTAATCACGCCACTCCAACCACCACGGCGCTTGTTAGGCTCTTCAAACCATTCTGTTGTTAAGTCCCAAATAGCATCAAAGTCAGCCAAGTTATTGTTTGCGAATATTTGTTGCCAATCTTTGTTCCAGTGTTGTTTCATCGTCGTGATTTTTCCGTCAGTTTGTATCTTTCGATACTGATATTACTTGGTAAACACTCGCTTTGTCACCTCGAGCATTTTGTTGACTAAAAATAGGCTCAAGCTGCATATTTGCTTTCATTGCGGCTAAGGCTTTATTTTTACGCTTTTCGACTAAGATTAAATAATCAAACTGCTGGTAACTGGATGTTATTTTCTCAAACTCATAACGGTGATAAGCATTATTGTATGAGCCAATATCTAGTCGAGTTAACTGATGCTCTGGTTGATGAGTTCGGTAGTAATAATTGATGTATTCATCATCGGTAAGTACTTTACTTTCAGATGGAAGGTTTTGGCTGGCCCAAATGGCAGTGTTTTTCACGTAATGTTTAGAGTTAGATTTAGTCATGCCAGCAATAAAGTTGATGGTTAATACTAGAGCTATAATAGTTAACCACGACCATTTTTTTTGTTGCCATGTTTGTTGAATGAGTTGGCATAGTCGTGGCAATAGCAATAACAGTAAAGTTAAGATAGCAACGATGGCATAACGTTTAGATACAAAGAAATGATTAAACATAAATATCGCTAAGATGCCGATATTTATTAAGAAAAAGTAAATAAATAAATTACGGTAAGCGGATGGTGGGCTGAGTTTATATTTAAAATGACTGGCAATATATAGACCTAAATAACCAACAGTGAGTGCTTTAATCAGTTTATAAAATAGCATCACCAGCAAGCCTGAACTTAAAATTAAGCCGCTATAGTCAGCGGAAAATTTATTAAGCACTTGATGTTCTACAATCGAAGACCTAGCGGTGAAATTGGCTAAAAACTTATCGGGCTCAATATAATTTACGACAGTAGCCAGTTTGCCAAAAGACTCTGCGAATCCCGTTAAGCTCATGGATACGACTGAGCCAATCACTAAACTAAAAATGACCACGTAGTTAAGTTTAAGCCATTGTTTTAATGCGGTAGTTACTGGTGTCGTAAATAAAACATACAGCGGTAAGCAGGCTAATAAAATGGCACCTTCGATACGAAATAAGGTGGCGGTGATGATTGCTAGTTGCCAGAAAGTCGCATTGTTGAAACTAGGCAGCTCAATAAATTTTATAAACCGATATAAGCCGAGTAGGCAAAACGCCCAATAACCAATATCTCTAATCACGAAGCTTCGATAGTCATTGAGGGTGATAAAGCAAAGCATGATCAATGCAGCAATGAATAGTTGTTGCTGGTTGGCGAGTGTTTTTTTACTGAGTAAAATTAGACTGTCAGTAAGTAATACAAATAGTAAGGTATTGATTACATAAGCACTTAGCTCAAGAGGTAGTTGAGTGAGTTGATGAACAAAAGCAATGCAAATAGAGAAAAAAGGCCAGTTATAGAGTTTAACCGTTTCAGCTAAACCACCTTGCAGAAATGCTTCGGCAGTTTCAATATACAAAATGCCATCACTATTAATTAAATCGTCACTATAAACAGCAAACAGTGAGAGTAGTAGGCTGATGGTAGCCGTAAAAAAGCGTATTTTAGTGGTGTTGTCTGGTGTGTTATCCATTAGTTTTTCTCGTCCTGGCTCGCTAAGTTAATCGTTGTTACAAGGCTGATTATTTGCTGGCTGTTAATGTCTTGCATACAGCGATGGTGCTGTTGTCCACAGGTTCGTTGAAAGCAGGGCCCGCAATCGACATCAATTTGCACTACATGGGCATTTTCAGCAAGTGGTGGTGTAAAGCTGGGTGAGGTTGGCCCATAAATAGCGATAAGAGGCGAGTGTAATGCCGCCGCTATGTGCATTAAGCCGGAGTCATTGGCAATGACCGTGTTTGCGGTCGCTAATAAATCAATCGCTTGCTGCAGTTCGGTTTTGCCACACAAATTATAAAGTGCGTTAGTTTTTGAAATATTAGCTTCGATTTCACCGGCGATAGCTTGATCTGCTTTAGACCCTAAAATAATCACTTGCCAATTTTGCATTAAAAAATGATTAGCGACGTCCGCGTAATATGAACTGGGCCATTGTTTGGCTGGACCAAACTCTGCACCGGGACAGAGTATGAGTCGTTTCATACCAGAATTTTTTTCGGCAACCAGACTTTGTTCGGCAGGTTTCGCTACCATTAAGGGAGCTTGGTAACTTGGTGCGGCGTAAGCTTGTGAGGCTGGGTAAGCTAACGAAACATAACGTTGCACCATCATTGGTAAAGCTTGTTTATCCAATGTGCGAATATCATTGAGCAAGCCATAACGCATTTCGCCTCGCCAGCCAGTGCGTAGAGGGATATTGGCAAACCATGGAATAAGCGCTGATTTCCATGAGTTAGCTAAGACGATAGCTTGGTCATACTTTTGTTGGCGAAGTTGCCGACCTATTTTCTTTCGCAGCCCCCAGCCAAAAGTGCCATGGCTTACCGGCATGGTAATGGCTTGGTTCACCTCGGGCATACGGTCTAATAAGGGCTTGGTCCAAGCTAAGGCCAGCACATCAATAATGACCTGAGGGTTATCTTTTTTTAATGCAATAAATAAGGCTTGTGCCATCACCATATCGCCAATCCAGGAAGGGCCAACAATTAGGATTTTTTTGATTGAGCTTCGAACCACGGTCATTATTTAATGCAGAGTGCTATGGGCTATAAAAATAAAGATAGCACCTGCAGCAATCAGCACAATTTGTTGGATTGTTTCTGATAATTTGACGCGATTGTGTAGACCTGGAATTAAGTCGGCAACAGCTACATATATAAAGCTAGAGGCCGCAACTATTAAGATATACGGCAATAGATGTTGCATATCAGATAAAGTGAAATAGGCCAATAAGGCGCCAGCAACGGTACCTAAGCTAGATAAGATGTTGTAATACAATGCGGTACTGCGTTTAAAGCCGCTATGTAATAAAATAACAAAATCACCTAACTCTTGTGGAATTTCATGAGCTGCGATTGCTAAGGCGGTCACAACACCTAGATGCAGATCGGTCATAAATGCAGCAGTGATTAATATGCCGTCAACAAAGTTATGGATGGTATCGCCGACTAAAATTAAGGTGCCAGTGGCTTTGTTTTTAGCATCTTGGCTAGGATGGTGATGACCTTGCTGGTCAGGAGCGGGTAAATGACCATCACAATGATCGTGGTGACAATGACGCCATAACACCATTTTTTCTAATACAAAAAACAGTAATAGGCCTAGTAATAAGGTTAAGCCAATATCATGGGCATCAACGGCAAACTCATGTTCCATGGCATGCGGGATCAAGCCTAGGAATGAGGCTCCCAATAAGGCGCCAACAGCAAAGCTAACAAGGTGCGGCACCGCTTTATTTCTAGCACTATCTGACAGTAGTAAAAAAGACGAAGCAATGACGACACTTAATACGCCACCGAGTAAGCTAAAGCCTAGGATCCAAAAAAACAATTCCATACTTGACCAATAAAACGAAAAATAATTAGCTGATCATACCTTATTTGTCTGCCAACCAGATCATTGTGGCCATTCTGCCGGTTACGCCTTCGCGGCGATAAGAGAAAAACTGTTGGGAGTCGGAGACGGTACAGAATTGACCGCCATAGATCGCGGATATTCCATTGCTATTTAGGCGCTGTTTGGCAAGGTGGTAAATATTGGCTAAATAATGTTGTTCATCGGTGGACTGGAAGGCTGATGAGGCTTGGGGATCGCAACCAACAAACTGCTGATAAACATCTTCGCCCACTTCAAATTGACTGGGACCAATTGCTGGGCCAAACCAAGCCATAATTTCAGACGGAGGACATGAAAAATGAGCAATAGTTTTTTCAATAATGCCTGCTTGTAAACCTCGCCAGCCAGCATGAATGGCGGCAACCATGGTGCCTTGTTGGTCGCATAATAAAATGGGTAAGCAATCGGCTGTCATGATGGTGCAAACATGGTGGCTATATTGACTTACCATAGCATCAGCGACACTATCTGTTTGCCAGTTTTGACTGGTTAATACATCGGTACTATGTGTTTGCTCTAACCAGCGCGGGGCCTCAGGTAGTTGTGCAGAGTCAGTGATTAATTGCCGATTTTTTAATACTAAGTCAACATCGTCACCAACATGTAACCCCAAATTGAGTTGCTCATAGGGGCTTAAACTGTAGCCGCCGTTGCGTGTAGTACTGATGGCTATAATGTTTTTCGGTGCAGGCCAGTCAGGTACGATCCAGTTATTGCTCGACATTATTGAGGTAGTACAGCCATTCATTAAATAAGTTTTGATCTACTGCCGCGATGGTGGACCGAGATGATAACGTCTTGTTATAAACTGGCTCATTTTCTAAGGTACGCGCCATGCCACCTGCTTCTAATAAGATGAGCTGAGCGGCGGCATAATCCCAAAGTTGTTGTTTGCCATGAAGGTAAATATGAGCCCGACCTGCGGCAATCCAGCATAATTCAAGTGCAATTGAGCCCAGACTGCGTTGTGAGCCGAATGGGATATCGGTGACTAATTGTGTCGCCATCGATTTTGGCAGACGTTTGAAGTCTATTAGGGCTATGGTTTGTTTTAAGTTAAAGCCAGTGTTTTTTAAGTTCAACTTTTCGTTGTTTAACCAAGCGCCTTGTCCTTTCACAGCTGAAAAGCATTCGTCATGGATTGGATCATAGACTAAACCAAATACAATTTCACCTTGATCTATTAATGCCAGTGATACCGCAAAATAAGGTACGCCGGCAGCAAAATTACTGGTGCCATCAACTGGATCTAAACACCACAGTGCTTGTCCGGAATCAAACAAGGCTTGCTGCTGTTCAGCTGTCATCTCTTCACCCAGCAATACAGTGTCAGGGCAAAGTTCTTTAAAGGCCTGTTGCAATTTTAATTGCACGATATGATCAGCTTCGGTGACGATGCTACCATCGGTTTTATATTGACGCTCAACCTGATTAAACCGCGGTAATATTTCGGTTTTAGCAACGGAGATAACAAGTTGTTCGATCTTCTGTCTATCTAAGTTCATAGTGGCGTCGATGTGGTTATAAATGAGGATTGTATTCAATCCATCGGCAAGAGAAGGTAAACTATAGTTGATTACCATTTTAAGCATAATTTATATAATAAAATAGACACTGATGCGCATTTCTAGATTTTTTTGTCCCGAACTTGATGTAAATAATAAAACCTTCCCGTTACCTGAGGCAGCTCATCGTCATGCTGTGCAAGTTTTACGGTTAAAAAAAGGGGCGAAGTTACAGGTGTTTGATGGCGGTGGTGTTGAGTTTGAAGCGACTCTTGACAGTGTTGCTAAACGACAGTCAACGATCACGCTGGGTGAGCAAGTAAATAATGAACTGGAATCACCGTTAACAATCACTTTATTACAAGGCATCTCTCGCGGTGAGCGAATGGACTATGCCTTACAAAAAGCTGTGGAGTTGGGTGTAAATAAAGTGGTGCCTGTTCTGACCGAGCGGTGCAATGTGCAACTGTCGAATGGCCGTGCTGACAAGCGTTTACATCATTGGCGAGGCGTTATGGTCAGTGCTTGTGAGCAAAGTGGTCGCAGTGTATTGCCTGAACTGAGCGATATCATGTCATTAGATGATGCCTTGCTAGATAATAAAGACGTGACGTGTTTGGTGTTAGACCCACTCGCGGCGCAAGGTTTTAGTTCTATCGACAAAACCTCATCAGTAAGCTTACTGATTGGTCCTGAAGGCGGTTTAACTGAGCAAGAAGTGCAGTTGGCAAGCGCGAATGAGTACCAAGCGGTTAATTTTGGACCTAGAATTTTGAGAACAGAAACGGCTGCGGTTGCTGCGCTGGCTGTGATGCAGTCACTATGGGGAGATTTGGCTTGATAGATAATGGTTTGACCATTTTATTATTGTTAGGACTAGCCTGGTTTTGGTGGGATAGTCGCGGTGTGCATGAGAAAGCGATTGCGGCGGCCAGACATAATTGTGACCGTGCTGGTGTGACATTTTTAAATGATACTGTGGCATGGAGTAAAATCCGCCTGAAAAGGAATCGTCAAGGCAGAGTACAATTACAACGTAGTTATATTTTTGAATTTGCCAGTGATATGCAGCAAAGCTATCAAGGTGAAATTATTATGTTAGGCCATCAGGTCAATAAAATAAGCCTAGATGCATATCGGGTTGGCTAACTAGTTTTAAAGCCGGGAAGGAGACTGAAATGCAAAAAATTGCACTGGTCGTAGATGACTCTAGGGTTGCAAGGATGACTCTGAGTAAATTATTAGTTGCGCAGGACTTCGATGTTGTTGAAAAGGCCAGCGGCGAAGATGCCTTAACTTATCTTTTGTCTGAGCCAGTTCGACCGGCTATTATTTTCATGGATGTGATGATGGGGGGCATGGATGGGCTGGCAGCAACAACAAAAATAAAATCCACTCCAGATCTACAGATTATTCCTGTTGTCATTTGTACCGGAAATGATAGCGATGCTGATCGCGATAAGGCAATGGCTGTTGGTGCTAAAGCCGTTTTATCTAAGCCGCCAGTCGCTGAGCAACTAGATGCAATAGTAGCCTCAATTACGATAGCGAAACCTGAAGCTATCGTTGAGCCTGAACAGCAAGCCGTTACTATTAATGAAGCTGAGTTGGTTGCTAGTGTGATGTCGAAAATTGAACAGGATTTATTAGCTCAAGCTAAGCTGCATGCCCGTGAGATAGCTGAAGATATCAGTCGTCAAATAGCGGAAGATACCGCTGAAAAAGTGGCAAAAGAACACGCTAAAATAGAAACGCAGGCCATGCTACCGGAGCTCACTGCAACTGTAAGTCAAGCAGCTAATACGGTAGCAGAAGAAACTGCCAACCGAGTGTGCAAAGTTGTCGCCAATGAATCGGTTGCTAAAAATGCAGAACTTGCTGTGCAGCGTGCGGTAAATAACCTGGGCTTAGCTGAAAAAATGATGGCCATGTTGGCTAATGAAGGTGCAACTTGGTTAAACCGACAGCAGCAACAACTGCAAGCCACGTTAGATAAGCAATTAACAGAGTCCATGCCTGCTAAAATAGAAGCGTATTTACAAGAAAATTTATCGGTGAAAATAGGTCCTATTGTTCATGCCGCCGTGCAAGAAGCGCTGCCAAAAACGGCTGATACAGAACAAGAAGATGCCTTGGCTTTATTAACTCAGCGAGTGAGTAGCTTAAATAGTATGGTTATCGGGCTCGGTGTAGCCGTGGTTGTTTTATTGGTACTTAGTTTTGTTTTGTAGTTGTGTTGTTAGATAACAAAGATGCAATTCACGGAATAGAGATAGAAACATTGAATATTGCTAATGCATTGAGTTATGGTCGCCAAGAATTACAGTCATCTGATAGCCCTGATGTTGATACACAGGTATTGTTATGCCATGTTTTAGACTGCCAAACCGTCTATTTACATAGCTGGTCAGATCAGGAATTAAGCATGGCACAGCAGCAGCAATTTGAAGGTTATTTGCAGTTACGCAACAATGGTCGGCCTGTTGCCCATATTATTGGTCAGCGTGGTTTTTGGAGTTTAGACTTAAAAGTTACCGATGCGACTTTGATCCCGCGTCCAGATACCGAGTTATTAGTGGAATTAGCCTTAGCTAAAATTCAGCCAACAATGACCGTTGTTGATTTGGGCACGGGCACCGGTGCTATCGCGCTGTCATTAGCTGTCGAGCATACTGACACGACAATTTTTGCTAGTGATTATTCGGAGGGAGCGTTAGCTGTCGCTCAACACAATGCACGCGCGAATCAATTATCCAATGTTCATTTTATACAGGCCAGCTGGTTGACTGCTTGTCAGGATGAATGTTTCGACATGGTTGTCAGTAACCCTCCTTATATTGAAGATGATGATCCGCATTTATTGGCAGGCGATGTACGCTTTGAACCGTTGTCTGCATTAGCATCTGGTGCGGATGGTTTGGATGATATTCGCCTCATTGTTGAACAAGCACACCGTTGTCTTAGAGCGGATGGCTGGTTATTGGTTGAGCATGGCTATCATCAGGCTAAGCAGGTTAGAGACTTATTTACAGGTGCAGGTTTTAACCATGTTAGCTCCCATCAAGACTTTGGCGGCAATGATCGGGTAGTTATGGGCCAACTGACGTTATAATGCTTGCCAGACGTTTAAAAAGTCAGAAATTTTATGAATGATGAACAACTGCTACGTTATAGCCGTCAAATTTTATTGCCTCAGATTGATATTGAAGGCCAGCAAAAACTATTAGACAGCCATGTATTAATTATTGGACTGGGAGGCTTAGGCTCACCGGTTGCAATGTACTTAGTCGCCGCGGGTGTCGGCCGTTTGACTTTAGTCGATGATGACCTTGTCGAGCTGTCTAATTTACAGCGACAAATAATTCATGGCCAACAAGATATTGGTCGCACTAAAGTAGAGTCTGCAAGTGACAGTTTGACGGCTATAAATAGTGAGGTAGAGCTAGAATTAATAGCTGAACGTCTAGATGAAAAGCATTTAGAGCAAGCAGTCATAGCGGCTGATGTGGTGGTGGATTGCAGTGATAATTTTGCTACACGTTTTTTATTAAATAAAGTAACACAACGCTGCCAAACACCATTAGTGTCTGGCGCTGCTATTCGCATGGAAGGCCAAGTCACAGTATATGATTCGCGCCAACACGATAGTGCCTGCTACCGCTGTTTATATGAAGATAAAGGTGAGATGCAAGAAAGTTGCTCAGAACGGGGTGTGTTATCGCCATTATTAGGTATTATCGGTGGTGTTCAAGCTGTCGAAACAGTCAAAGTCATTACGGGTGTGGGTGATGATTTATCAGGTCGCTTACTCATTTTAGATGCGTTTAGTATGACTTGGCGTGAGATTAAACTGCGACGGGATCCCAATTGTCCAGTATGTAATAAATAACAACTACGGTTGAAAGGTAACTCAAATTTTATGAAAACACGTATGGATAATGTACCTCTTGAGCAAGCAGCGGAAATCGCCTTACAGCAAGCAAAACTCTTGGGTGCGACTGCGGCCGAAGTAGGCGTAAGTCATAGCACGGGTTTGTCTGTTACTGTTCGCCAAGGTGAAACTGAAACGTTAGAGCATAATAATGATACCGGCTTGGCGTTAACGGTTTATTTAGGTCAAAGCAAGGCATCAGCTAGCACCTCTGATTTACGACCGGAAGCGATTGCCGATACCGTGAAAGCGGCGTGTGATATAGCTAAATATACCCAGGCTGATGATTATGCTGGCTTGGCAGATAAAGAGCTAATGGCCACCGAGTTTCCAGATTTATCGTTATATCATCCATGGGATATTGATGCGGAACAAGCAATTGTACTTGCTACAGAATGTGAACAAGCCGGCCGTGATGTTGATGCTCAAATTTCTAATTCAGATGGAGCAACCTTATCGACTCATGAAGGCGGTCGTGTTTATGCAAATAGTCATGGCTTTGTAGGCAGCACTAAGAGTAGTCGCCATAGCCTGTCATGTACCTTGATTGCTAATGACGAGTCTGGCATGCAACGTGATTATTGGTATGACATTGCTCGCGCCGGGGGCGATTTAGCATCTGCACAAGCTATTGGTCAGCGAGCAGCAAAAAATACCTTAGCTAGATTAAATGCCAGAACAGTGAAAACTGGTTCCTACCCGGTTATCTTTGCTGCCGATATTGCACCGTCATTGATTGGCCAGTTAATTGGAGCTATCCGTGGTGGCGCTTTATATCGTAAGTCATCATTTTTGTTAGATCAGTTAGGTGAGCAGATCTTTCCGGACTTTATGCATATTCACGAACAACCGTATCTATTAAAAGGGCTAGGTAGTTGTGCTTTTGATGGTGAAGGTGTGATTACACATGCTCGTGATATCGTTAAAGATGGTGTATTGGAAAGCTATGTTTTAGATAGTTATTCCGCTCGTAAATTGAATATGACAACCACAGCAAATTCGGGTGGCGTTCATAACTTAACGGTTGAAAGTGGAGAGCATGATTTTGCTAGTTTATTAAAACAGCTTGATACCGGCATTATTGTCACTGAAACTATGGGCATGGGCATCAATATTGTGACGGGTGATTACTCGCAAGGTGCAGCAGGCTTTTGGGTAGAAAATGGTGAGATTCAGTACCCAATTGATGAGTTCACCATTGCCCATAATTTGCGAGATATGTTCATGGGTATTCAAGCGGTAGGCAATGATGTTGAGCTACGAGGTAATACGCGTACCGGCTCTATATTACTGGAGAGTATGACTGTCGCTAGTTAGCGATAAACAGCAGTGAGCAGCGCGGTAATATCGGTTAATTCACCGACAGCAAACAGTTTAGTTAATACTTCTCGAATCTGTTTAACTTTATGTTGGCTATGATTTCGTAATTGAGCTAGTTGCTGAACCAAATCGACCTCTTCAGCCATTGCGTTTAAGCTCAGTGCTGATATTGAGCAATGGAAGAAATGATGGTGTTGATGCAATAAAGCCTGATTAATAAATAAGCTTTTTTGCACGGCATTATTAAAGTCATGTTCGCTATTAATATGCCAGCGACCGTTATTATCTTGGTAACAATACAGCCCAAAACTAATATAAGATTCGCTGTTATCGGCAAGCGGTTTGATGAGTTCGGCGATAGCAGTAATTGAGCCCTGCAAGCTCAACCATAAATCATGTTTAGTCAGAGCTAGGTTGCCATCTGTGGTTGCAACCGCTTGCAAAATACGTTTATTTTCTTTATCCATACCGAAATAAAGAGGTATAGCGGTCAGTTGGGCACTTAATAATGAGGCAAAAACCTGACTCTGTTGGCTGATTGCAATATGAGTATTATTCTCGACTAACTGTTCTTTATTGAGTTCAATGGCAGTGGTAAAAAATTTGTTAATACTACGTGCACAGGCTCGACTATCGCGTTGAAGACCTAGATGAGTTTCACCATCCCAAAAGTGGCTATTTCGTACAATATAAGGAACATTGTGCAGTTTTACTTCTTTGGTCAATGTCTGCCAGCGCACAAATTCGATAAAGAGGCGAGCACCTTGTTGAATATCAATATTACCCGTTAAGCTCAGAGCTAAACCTGATTCAGATACATCATTGGTAGTGATTGTGAACTGTTGGTTATTAAAGTTTACTGTTACCTCGGTTTTTATAAAGAAACGTTGGTTTTCACGATCAGTATTATGCTGAAGGTTAGTAGGTTTAACGGCATTAATTACGGGGCTAAATTCAGTTTTTTCGGGTCGGTCAGCTTTGATAGGCTGTTGTAAATGCTGACAACTACTAGTGATATTGTTGACGGTGATTAATGTGGTAATGTTGGTCAAGCACTGTTGGAATGCTTGTGCGTCATCACTATTGTGTTTGGCAATTACTGCAATTTCACTGGCAAAGGATTGTATATCTGTTTGCAGCTCAGTTGCCTGTAATAACAGTACTTGGCTATCTTGTTGCTGAGAATGCCAACTTAGTAATGCAGCAACTGCTGGTGCATTATTACAGCTAGCAGCAGTACTCGTTAATTGTTCGGCTTGCTGAGTGATTAAAACAAGTTGAGCGGACTGTTGTTTTAAAACCTGATGCAAAGGTAGTAGCGATAAATCAAAGGCACCGTCATCTTGTCGTAAAACCTGCAATGATTCATTAGCCATTGCCGTCATATGACAGGTCTGAAGAGTATTTGTACTATCGTTAGAATTTAACCAAAAGAACGAGCTGGTGAAAGCCTGACAATATAGCCGTAAATAAAATACGCTGGCCAGGTTAAATAATTCATTATCTAAATCTAAATGTTCTGGCGTATTGTGTTGTTGGCTCCAACGATCAAACCAGTTGGTAACCTTGTGATCATCCTGACGGTTACGAGCCAAAATAAGATAGCTATGCAAATCATCGTGAGTGATTTTGATTATTTTATAGGCTACTTTACTAAGCGTAGCTGATAGTTCTGGCAAGCTCACCGCGACCATATCACCTTGCTCTAAGGTATACGCTCGTTTGAGTGACAGTCTAATTGAGCTGGTTGTGATGTCTATCGTGGCAGCATGATAAAGTACATCAGCAATATGGATATCGACTGGGGTCGAAAAGCTAATTCTGGGTTCTTTACGTTGCAATTGAGAGTCAAATGCAATCAGCTGCACATGCTCTTTATCACTGGTTAAAATAGCTTTGGTCGCGGTTTTGTTGGTAACTTGAGTCGTTGCTGACAGCTTTTTGAGTGCTTTTAGTAGCGCTTCATAGACACCAACGGTATAACTGCCATTAAAGCGATCTAATAATTGCTTGGCAATTAAATAGCCTCGGTCATCAAGGTAGTGTGTTTTACCGCCAAAAGAGTAAGCCTGACATTCTCCTGCCACTTTGCCGCGTAAGTCGATAACTCGGTTACAAAGCTTATTTAAACGTTGCTGATCCATTTGTTTCAGGAAGGCTTGGTTTTTTGGCGCTTTGCTAGTGGAGTTATCAACCATAATTAACTCATCTTAATTGGCACTGTATTCATTAGGTGTTTTAGCATTAATACTTAATGCGTGGATCGCAGTTTTCATTAAGTCCCCCACAGTGTCATAGACGAGGCGGTGACGCTTTATGAGCGTTAAGCCATCAAAGGCTTCACTAACTATAACAATGTTGTAGTGACCGCCACCCGTATTGCCAGCATGGCCGGCATGCAAATGACTTTCATCTTGAACCTCTAACACAGTTGGCTTTAATGCCGATAGTGAAGACTGCAGTGCTTGTATGGTATCGGTCATGGCAGGACTTTTTTAAATGGTTTAACGACAACCTTGGCATAAACACCAGCTTCAATATAAGGATCGGCATCAGCCCATTGTTGAGCAGCAGCGAGATCTGTAAATTCTGCAACCACCAAGCTACCAGTAAAACCTTGCTGGCCAGGAGCATCACTATCAATCGCTGGATGAGGTCCGGCTAAGATCAGTCGCCCTTGTTGTTTCAGTTCTTGTAGGCGCTCTAAGTGGGCAGGTCTAGCTGCCATTCGTAACGCTAAACTATCTTCAATATCTTCACTGATAATGGCATAAAGCATGATTAACTGTCCTTGCTAGCTTGAGGTAATTCAATGGCATGTTTGGCTAGGTAAATTGATTGTGCAATGATAAATACAATCGTCATTCCCAATAGGCCAAAGAGCTTGAAGTTAACCCAAGTTGCTTCATCAAAGTTAAAGGCAACATAAAGATTAGCGACACCAGAGAAGATAAAAAACAAGATCCAAGCGATATTAAGTCGAGTCCAAATCTCAGTAGGCAATTGAATATGTTCAGCCATCATCCGTTCTAGTAATGATTTATCGGTAAACAATTGCGCTCCGGCAAATGCAGCAGCAAATAACCAATTTACCGCAGTCGGCTTCCATTTAATGAAGTTGGGATCTTGTAGCCATAAGGTAGCACCACCCAGTACCAGGACCAGTGCTAAGGTGATTTGATGAGACTTTTCAACTTTACGGTGGCGAAGCCATGAGAAGCTGACTTGTAGTAGTGATGCAACGATCATGACCGCAGTAGCGACATAAATCCCTGCTACATCATATTCCTGACCATTCCAGTGGTAGATGCCGCCACCAAACTTATAGGCAATAAAAAAAAGGGCAATTGGTAAAAAATCAAAAAGTAGTTTCATTATAATTTCTAGTTTTAACAGTAACAACCGGCATTCTAACGTAAAATGGTGGTTATGACTTGTTATGACTTACATTGCCACTCAACGGCATCAGATGGATCGCTCAGCCCTGCAGCTCTTGTTGCTCGTGCATTGGATAATGAGGTTGATGTTTTGGCATTGACTGATCACGATGGCACCGAGGGTATTGTTGCTGCTCAGCAGGCGGTGCAAGGCAGTGATATGACATTAATTGCTGGCGTGGAAATATCTGTGACATGGAACGGAGCCACTATTCATATTATTGGCCTGAATGTTGATATTGAAAATCAGAATTTACAGCAAGGTCTTGCCACATTGCGTTCCTACCGCTCTACGCGGGCAGTGGAAATTGCAAAGCGCTTAGAAAAATCAGGCATTACTGGTGCTTATGACGGAGCTAGAAAATATGCTTCTGAGGTGATGTTAGGCCGTGTTCATTTTGCAAAATTCTTAGTAGAACAAGGTCATGCAAAAAGTATCAATGATGTCTTTAAACGTTATTTGGTGAGGAATAAGCCAGGTTATGTTCCCGGTGACTGGGCAACATTAGCTGATGCGGTGACTTGGATCACTGAAGCGGGTGGCCAAGCGGTTATTGCTCACCCTGCTAGATATAAACTAACTGCAACAAAATTAGGCCGTTTAATCACTGACTTTAAAAATGCGGGTGGTGTTGGCATGGAAGTCGTGTCAGGCCGCCAACATCCTGAAGAAATTAAAACGTTAGCCCGATTAGCCAATAAATTTGAATTAATGGCATCATGTGGTTCAGACTTTCATACGCCCGATAATAATTGGATTGAATTAGGCCGCTTACAGCCGATGCCTGAAATCTGTACACCTATTTGGCAAAATTGGACGCAGTAGATTTGTGTTCAGACAAAATAAACAAACTGTTACATATTTAGGATAGCTATGAGCCAACTGTTTCACATTCATCCCGATAACCCTCAAAAACGTCTTATACATCAAGCTTGTGAAATTATTCGCAAAGGTGGCTTAGTTGTTTACCCTACTGATTCTGGTTATGCCTTAGGTTGTCATATTGGCGACAAGGGCGCGATGGATAAAATACGTCGTATTCGTCAGTTAGATGACGAGCATAACTTCACCTTAGTATGTCGTGACTTGTCGGAGTTATCGACTTATTCACAAGTGAATAATGCGGTGTTTCGTATGATTAAAGCGCATACGCCAGGGCCTTATACCTTTGTTTTGCCAGCTACAAAAGAAGTACCTCGTCGTCTGCAGCATGCCAAGCGTAGAAGTATCGGTTTACGTATTCCAGAAAATAACATTGCCTTAGCGTTGTTAGAAGAGCTCGACGAGCCATTGATGAGCTCAACCTTGATCATGCCTGATGAAGATCAGCCGATGACGGATGCTGAAGATATTGTTGACCGCTTAGCGAAACAAGTTGATTTAGTAATTGATGGTGGTTTTTGTGGCTCAGAGCCGACGACTGTCATTGAATTTATAGATGATATGCCAGAAGTTGTTCGTGTTGGCATGGGTGACCCAGCACCGTTTGAAGCATAACCATGTACTGGCTATTAGGCGGTATTATCTTATTAATACTGCTTATGATTGCTGGTCATCGAGCTTCAAAAGTAGCATGGGCGCACCCAATAGTTAATTGGGTTGATGGCTTGGTCCGGTTGTTATGTAAATATATACATCGTCTACCAGCTACATATATTCCGCTGCCGACAGAGGGAGCAGCAATTGTTGTTGCCAACCATATTTCAGGCTTAGACCCCTTATTATTAATTGCTGCGAGTCGACGACCATTACGGTTTTTAATTGCTCGTGAAGAATATGAGCGGCCAGTATTACATTGGTTGTTTAAAGCCGCCGGCTGTATTCCTGTAGACAGAAAAGGTCGGCCAGAGCTTGCTCTCCGGCAAGCATTGCGAGCATTACAAAATGGGGAGGTTGTCGCTTTATTTCCGCATGGGAAAATTCATTTAGATAGTTATCCACCTCGAAAAATAAAAGGTGGAGTAACACGACTTGCCGCGTGGTCTTCGGCACCTATTTATCCAGTTCGAATTGATGGTGTTGGCGCCGCAGGCCATGTTGCTTTAGCGCCTTTTTATCCTAGTAAGGTCAGGCTAACAATTAACGAGGTCGTTAGCTGCCATCCACAGCAACTAGCTGAATGTCTAGCAAAGATAACATTAGCGATAGAGACCCCCGAGCCAGTTTAGCCTTAGTTACGTTTTAACCTTGAATTACGGTTGGTTTGCCCCATTTGTTAATTAACATACAAATTTTATGGGGATTCATAGATGCAAATTGATAAATTCACCAGCAAGTTTCAACAAGCTTTAGATAGTGCCCAGAGTATGGCGATTGGTCGTGATCATCAGTTCATCGAGCCGAGCCATTTGATGCTAGCGTTATTGCTGCAGCAATCAGGTACGGTCAAGCCGTTATTAGCTCAAAGCGGTGTAACGATAGGCGCTTATGAGCAAGCGCTAGAACAAGAACTGTCACGAATGGCACATGTTGAAGGTGATAGTGGCACTGTTCACGTTTCACAAAACTTAGTGCGCCTGCTTAATACCTGCGATAAGTTGTCACAAAAGCGCCAAGATCAATATATTTCAAGTGAGCTATTTGTACTTGCCGTGGTGGTTGATAAGAAACAATCTGGTGAGTTATTACGAAAAAATGGTGCTACCAAAGCAAGTTTGGAAGCGGCCATAGATAAAGTTCGTGGCGGAGAAAAAGTGACGGATCCAAATGCTGAAGAGCAACGTCAAGCATTAGCAAAATATACGATAGATCTCACTGCTCAAGCAGAATGTAATAAGTTAGATCCGGTGATTGGTCGAGATGATGAAATTCGTCGTACGATTCAAGTATTACAACGGCGCACTAAAAATAACCCAGTACTTATTGGTGAGCCAGGTGTTGGTAAAACCGCGATTGCTGAGGGTTTAGCGCAGCGCATCATCAATGGTGAAGTGCCTGAAGGAATGAAGAATAAACGTCTTTTATCTTTGGATATGGGCGCGTTAATTGCTGGTGCTAAGTTTCGGGGCGAGTTTGAAGAACGTTTAAAAGCGGTATTGAAAGACTTATCCAAGCAAGAAGGCCAGATCATTCTGTTTATTGATGAAATTCATACCATGGTCGGCGCCGGTAAAGCGGAAGGGGCGATGGATGCCGGCAATATGTTGAAACCAGCATTGGCACGAGGTGAGTTGCATTGTATTGGTGCCACCACCTTAGATGAATATCGAAAATATGTGGAAAAAGATGCTGCATTGGAGCGGCGCTTTCAAAAGGTGCAAGTGGGTGAACCTTCGGTTGAAGATACCATTGGTATCTTACGAGGCTTAAGTGAGCGTTATGAAGTGCATCACGGGGTTGATATTACCGACCCTGCAATTGTTGCCGCTGCTACGTTGTCATACCGCTATATATCTGATCGGATGTTACCGGACAAAGCCATCGATTTAATTGATGAAGCGGCTAGTCGTATTCGAATGGAAATTGACTCTAAACCGGAGTCATTAGATCGGATGGAACGACGATTAATTCAATTGAAAATTGAACGTGTTGCCTTGCAGAAAGAATCGGATGACGCTTCAAAACGACGGTTGGATACCTTAGAAGCTGAGATGAAAAAGTTAGCGCGTGAATACACTGATTTAGAGGAAATATGGAAAGGTGAAAAAGCGGCCTTGCATGGCAGTCAAAGTATTAAAGAAAACCTAGAAAAAGCCCGTATGGAATTGGAAATGGCGACTCGGAATAGTGATGTTGCCAAAATGTCTGAATTGCAATATGGCAAAATTCCAGCACTGGAAAAACAATTAGATATGGCTGCGCAAGCAGAAATGCAGGACTTTAGCTTATTACGTAACAAAGTGGGCGAAGAAGAAATTGCAGAAGTAGTTTCGAAATGGACAGGTATCCCTGTCTCTAAAATGTTGGACGGTGAACGTGATAAGTTATTGAAAATGGATGATGCGTTACATGAGCGAGTTGTAGGTCAAGATGAAGCGGTGACTTCAGTTGCCAATGCGATTCGTCGTTCACGTGCCGGTTTATCTGATCCGAATCGACCGAATGGTTCATTCTTATTTCTGGGCCCAACTGGGGTGGGTAAAACAGAGTTGTGCAAATCTCTAGCGACATTCTTGTTTGATACCGAAGATGCCTTAGTTCGCATCGATATGTCTGAGTTTATGGAAAAACACTCAGTGGCTCGACTGGTGGGGGCTCCTCCCGGTTATGTGGGTTATGAAGAAGGCGGTTATTTAACCGAGGCGGTTCGCCGCAAACCTTATTCTGTTATTTTGCTGGATGAAGTCGAGAAAGCCCATCCGGATGTATTTAATATTTTGCTGCAAGTATTAGATGACGGCCGGTTAACAGATGGCCAAGGCCGTACTGTCGATTTTCGCAATACGGTGATTGTGATGACTTCAAACCTGGGTTCAAACATCATTCAAGAGCAAACTGGCGAAGAACAATATGAGCAAATGAAAGCAACGGTTATGGAAGCTGTAGCGCAACATTTTAGGCCGGAATTTATTAACCGTGTTGATGATGTTGTCGTTTTTCATCCATTAAAACGTGAACAGATTCATGCTATTGCTAAGATTCAATTACTGCATTTACATCAGCGATTAGCTGATAAAGATATCGGTTTAGAGGTGAGTGAGGCGGCGTTAGAGTTGATTTCTGAAGCCGGATTTGACCCCGTCTATGGAGCTCGACCATTAAAGCGAGTGATACAAAACCAATTGGAAAATAGCTTGGCACAAGATTTGTTATCAGGTCATTTTGTCAGCGGTGATGTCATTAATATTGATGTGAATGATGGGCTATTAACTTTTTCTAAATGACAAAGTAGCTCATAGGCATAGTGATGGGCATTTATAGTTGAATCTGCGGTGGGTGAAATTGTTATAATTCTCTCAATCTCAAAACTATAAAGAACTCTCTTATGTCGCTAAATGGTCAGTTTGCTGATGCATTCACTCCCGCTCAAGTTGCTCAAAAGGTTAAAACACTTGGAGTAAGTAAGGCTGAAACGCCATTCTTGCCGCTCATTGTGTTGTCATTAATGGCCGGTGCTTTTATTTCTTTTGGTGCAATGTATTACACCGTGGTGATGACTAATCCATCTGAAGCTTATGGTGCTGCGAAAATGTTGGGCGGTTTTGCCTTCTCTTTAGGTTTCATACTGGTGGTGATTGCTGGTGCTGAGTTATTTACCGGTAATAACCTGATTGTGATGGCTTGGGCTAGAAAGCGCGTTACCACACTGCAAATAGCACGCAACTGGATCTTGGTTTATCTTGCCAATGGTATTGGTGCCTTAATTACGGTGTACTTAGTTTTTGCTTCGGGATTTTTAGATAATGGCCATCATGAAGTAGGCGTTACAGCGTTAAAAATCGGTTTAGCAAAAGCCAGTCTCGCGCCGACAGAAGCGTTTGTGCGAGGCATTTTTTGTAATGCCTTAGTTTGTTTAGCAAGTTGGATGGTTTATGCCTCGCGCAGTGTGACAGATAAAGTGTTGGCGGTTATTTTCCCGATATCTGCTTTTGTTGCGATGGGCTTTGAACACTGCATTGCCAATATGTTTATGATTCCTTTAGCAATGGTTGCATCACTTGACCCAGAAATTGTGGCTTTAAGTGGACTAAGCGCTGAAGCGTTAGAGCCGTTATCGATGAGTGGCTTATTGCACAATATTATTCCCGTTACCGTTGGTAATATTTTAGGTGGCACGGTGATGGTGGGTATGGCGTATTACATGGTCTATCTGTACGACCGAGACTAATAATACGGTTACTTGGCAATAACCTGGGTTTGATGCTGGGGATTATGTTGTTCTAATAATTCACCATGAGGCCTGCCGATATAATAACCTTGAGCATAGTCGACACCATAGTTTTGCAGTAAGTCTAGCACCGCTTCTGTTTCGACAAATTCAGCAATGGTTTTTTTACCCAGTCCTTTGGCAACATCCACTAAGGCTTTGACAAACAATTGATCATCGGCATTTTTATCTAAATCTTTGATGAAAATGCCGTCGATTTTAATGATATCTACTGGTAGTTCTCGCATATAATTAAAAGAAGAAAAGCCAACCCCAAAATCATCTAAAGAAAAACGACAGCCTAATTTTTTAATCGCTACCATCATTGCTTTTGCTTGTTGCAGGTTAGATACGGCAGAGGTTTCGGTAACTTCAAAAATCAGGCCGGTTGGATCAACGTTATAGCGTTTGATCAATTGTTTTAATAGTGGAATCAGAACCGGATCATCGACCACAGATCCCGATAAGTTAATGGCCAAACTAGCAGGAATACCTTGTTGTTGCATCGCGGCTAACTTCATCATGCCATGACGCATTACATAATGATCAATACTATGAATCAGTCCTGATTGTTCAGCAATTTCAATAAACTTACCTGGCATGCGAATCTCGCCAGAGTTACTGTCTCGTAACCGAATCAACACTTCATAATGTTTCACGATTTTGGATTCAATTTCCAAGATAGGCTGAAAATGGAGAATGAAGTTATTGTTTTCTAAGGCTTCTTCTATTTGATGTTTCCAGAATACCCGAGTTTCTAACTGTTCCTGAGTTTGGTCATCAGCTGAAAAAGTGTGGAACGTGCCGTTACCACTGGCTTTAGCTTTATACATCGCTAGATCGGCAAAACCAAGTAACTCATGAATAGAGGCGTCGTGAATGGGGTAATGTACGATACCGATACTGGTGGATACTTTATGTTTAACAGTGCCGTAACTAAGTTGAATTTGAGACAGTTCAAAAATAATTTTTTTGGCCAGAGTTTGAGCGCCTTTTTCATCTATTTCAGGCAGCAAGATGGCAAATTCATCGCCACCTAATCGAGCAACAAGATCAGTGAAGCGAGTGACTTGGGCTAATGTTTTAGCGACGGCTTTTAATAAGTCATCGCCTGCTTTATGACCGCTGGTATCGTTAATATCTTTAAATTGGTCTAAATCAAGAAACAACAAGCTATTGTTATGCTGATAACGAATCGCAGTTTGTAATGATTTTTCAAATTCATGGGTGAATTTGCGACGGTTACAAAGATCGGTGAGAGGGTCGTGCTCAGCCATCCACACGATACGTTTTTCAGCTTCTCTCTTTTCAGTCATATCTAGACCAACAGAGAGGATAACCGAATTGTTTTTTACGCCATCGATACGAGAGTGCAGCCAGGAAATCTCTTTAATATGATCTTCATAATCAATAAGTTCTGCATCTTGTTGGGCGATAGCTAAGTTATTAGCGAGAATTTCTTTGAAATAAGACTGTGCTTCCGTCCAGTTGCCGGCTGGAAACATTCGCGATACTGATGTATCAAGCATATCTTGTTCTTTAAAGCCGGTGACATGTTCGGCAAAGTCATTAAACAAGGTGATATTGAACTTTTCATCAATAGTGAAAATAATGAGCTGTGCTGTATCAAGTAGACTTTTTATAAAGTCACGTTCATGTTCAAGTTCGAAATTTTGAGCTCGAATCACTTCTGAACGTTGGCTGACATTAGCATCAAGCTGCTCTAATACTTTGGTCAATTGTAAGGTGGCAAAATGTAATTGGCTAACTTCTTTGTGTTTGGACTCATTTTCTAAGAGGGTGAAGGTCTCTTTGGCTTGTTGATATTTTTTGGATGACAGTAAGGGTAAAGCATCAGTGATTTGTTCTAAGTGTTCGAGTGGTCTTGATAATTCGAAGTAACTGCGAACCGAAAAAACGACCGCTAATAACAATAAGATAACGATGGCGATAGCGATATAAATATAGATATCTACTTCGTTGATAGCGAAGTCGTTACTAAAACTATATGTGACATAACCAGCTCCGAGAATGGAGATTAAACCGGCAATAAAAATGCTGGTAAAGGTATTGACGGCTGATTGCCACTGCAAACTATCGCGTGAGATTGAGGCCATATCTAACACTTATCCATAACGTCAGTTAAACCGATTATGGCATAACATACTGTAAAAGTGAGGATTTAGCGTTATTTGTGCTCGTCGTTAGATGCTTTTAGTAAAACCCAATCTAGCCAACGGTGCGGTAACAGTCGTTTTAATACTGCAAATAAATAGGTCGGGAAGGTGACGTAGTAACGGACTTTAGGCCGTTTACTTTCTATAGCGTGAAGTAACTTCTTCACCACAGCTTCTGGTGGCAAAGTAAATGGAGCGGCAGGTCCTTGTTTGGTTAATCGTTGTTCCATAGAGAGGTAGGTTTGCTTATGGAAGCTGGCGTCTTTATCAATATGCTGTTGATACTTAGTGAAGGCATTGGCTCTGAATTGACTCAAAATAGGGCCAGGTTCAATTAAGCTGACATGGATACCACTACCGTTAAGCTCTTGTCGTAAGGTGTCAGCCAAGCCTTCTACGGCATATTTGCTAGCATTGTATGCGCCACGATAAGCCATAGAAATAAAACCTAACACCGAACTATTGTAGATAATTCTGCCAAAACCTTGCTGACGCATTTGTTTGATTATTAGATTAGTAAGCTCTTGTGTGCCAAACACATTGGTTTCAAATTGTTGGCGTAATACATCTCGACTTAAATCTTCCACGGCACCAGGCTGGCCATAAGCACCATTGTTAAATAAAGCATCTATTTGATTATTAAAATGATTTAAGCTGAATGTTACTGCTTGCTGAATAGAGTCACTATTAGCGAGATCGAGTATGATGGTGGTAATACCGAGTTGTTGTAATGGCAATATATCTTGATTTTTTCTCACCGTTGCAATGACGTTATAGCCTTGTTGATGTAATTGGCGTGCAGCGCAAGCACCAATGCCACTTGAGCAGCCGGTAATTAAGACATTTGTCATTTTGTTAATTCCTGATGAATAAGTTATTGTCACTGTATAGCATCAGAGATTATTAGTAATTGAATAAATATTCCAAAGCATAGGCCGCTAAATGCTATAGTCGCCGCTGAGATATAAAGTATCTACCCACTATGCCTGAAAATATTAGCCAACTTGACTATGAACACTTTAAAACCTTTTTAGAGGATGCTTGTGGCATCTTACTAGGTGAAGGCAAGCAATATTTAATTGTGAGTCGGTTAACAAAATTGTTGCGACAGGAAAATATTGCTTCAGTGACCGAGTTATTGGTGACTTTAAAGAAAGGCTATCCACGCCATTTGCAGTCAGCAGTTATCGATGCGATGACCACCAATGAGACATCATGGTTTCGAGATCGAACACCATTTGATGCGTTGACCAAGGCGGTGTTTCCCGAGCTAGATAAAGATCGCTTACGCCAAGTAAGAATTTGGTCTTCGGCATGCTCATCTGGCCAAGAGCCCTATACCATTAGCATCAGTATTAGTGAGTACCTTGCAAGTGCTCCACTGAGTGGTGTAAAAAATAGTCAAATCGAGGCCACTGATATTTCGGCCAGTATGCTCGAAGAGGCTAAGCTGGCGGAGTATGACAATTCTATTTTAGGCCGTGGTTTGTCAGATGCTCGTAAAAGTCGATTTTTTAAAGCGAAAGATGAGCGCTGGCAGGTTGCTGATGATATTAAGCGCCGAGTTCGATTTTCAGAACAAAATTTACTAGCCAGTTATGCTCGATTAGGCAAGTTCGATATCATTTTTTGTCGAAATGTTTTGATCTATTTTTCTGCTGAACGTAAGAGCGATATTTTAGACCGGATGGCTAAAGCCTTAAATCCCGGCGGCTATTTATTCTTAGGAGCCTCGGAGACCATCACTGGCTATTCCGAAGCATTCGAAATGATCCGCTGTCCATACGGCGTTTATTACCGCTTAAAAGCTTAAGTTTTGGTTTGTTCGATAGGCTCAGTGCTATCAACTGATTTTGTTTCTTCCTCTAAGGGCGGAAGTGGTTCACAGAGTCCTAACCAACTGCCAATACGATAAAAAACTCGTTTGATTAAGCGCCATAATCTTGGCAGCAACCAAATCATCACTAAAATAAAGATTATTAAACCAATAATAAATAACACAGGGTGATATAAGGCTGCCCATAACCCACCGATAACTAATAAATCTTCACTGATGGAGGCCGTCCAGTTGCTGACCGGTTCTGGTGAGGTATTGATTAATAAACGACTACCCGCTTTGGTGGTATGGGTTCCTGTCGCCAATACGCCGCCTAAGATAGCAGAGGTTAATTCCACTGCTGGCGTGACATCACCTACTGCACTGGAAGCGAGCATCGCACCAGCAGGAATACGAATAAAGGTATGAATGGTATCCCAACCTGAGTCGACACCAGGAATTTTATCGGCAAAGAACTCAACGCAGTACATGAAGCCGGCTGCCGTCATCACCATTGGATTGCTTAATACTTCCATTTCAGCAGGCAAATTAATATTACCAGTGGTTCCCATGTAACCCAGCATAAACAGGGTGGCGTATAAATTAATACCGCTCGCCCACGCTGCGCCCATACTCAGTGCAATTACGCTGACAGCATCCATCGTCATTGTCTCCAGTTTGTTATAGTGTCGGTTTTAATTGTGATAGGGATCGACACGATGATACCCCGAACAGAACTTCTATCCTATCTTGAGACTTTACTCGAGCCTAATCGGTTCCATGATTATTGTCCCAATGGCTTGCAAGTAGAAGGCCGACAGCAAGTGAATACCGTAGTGACTGGTGTTACGGCTAGTCAAGACTTAATTGATGCGGCATTAGATTTAAATGCCGATACCATCATTGTTCATCATGGTTACTTCTGGAAAGGCGAAGATCCACGGGTCGTGGGAATTAAATATAAGCGTTTAAAGCAATTGTTAGTTAATGACATTAATTTAATTGCTTATCATTTGCCTCTGGATGCACATCCAATCTTAGGCAATAATGCTCAATTATCACAGTTATTAGGCTTTGAAGTAGATGGCCGAATATCTGGTACTGGTGAACCTGCTTTAGCGATGTGCGGGTGTTTAGCTGAGCCTAAATCAGTGCCAGAGTTGGCTGACCATCTAAGGACAAAATTAGAGCGAGAACCGTTAATTATTCAAGCTCATGATCGGCCGATAACAACCATTGGCTGGTGTACGGGTGCAGCACAAGGTTATATTCAACAAGCGGCGGAGCTAGGCTTGGATGCGTTTCTAAGTGGTGAGATTTCCGAACAAACCGTGCATTTGGCTAGAGAACTAGGTATAAATTATTTTGCAGCTGGGCACCATGCAACCGAACGTTATGGTGTGAAAGCTTTAGGTGAGCATTTGACGCAACAGTTTGCCATTGAACATCACTATATTGAAATTGATAATCCGGTTTAAAACTGGCTATCAACAATAAGATAAGTATTTAAACGGGACTATTAACGATGGATCTGGTCAACAAATTAAAGACCTTCTTTCAAGTAACACTTTGGCAAGATGTGTCTGCTCAATCAAATGCCGTCTGGCGTTGGTTTATCAATACCTTGCGTGTCGCTTTTATTATGGTACGCGAGCTAGCAAAAGGTGAACTAAATTTACGCGCGATGAGTTTAGTGTTTACGACACTATTATCGTTAGTACCACTCATTGCCGTGGCTTTCTCGGTATTAAAAGCTTTTGGTGTGCATAATCAAATTGAACCATTTTTACTTAGTGTATTAGAGCCCTTAGGCAGCAAAGGGGCAGAAATCACCGCTAACATTATTGGCTTTGTGCAAAATGTGAAGGTGGGAGTATTAGGTTCAGTCGGTGTCGCGATGTTGTTCTACACCATTATTGCTTTGGTACAAAAAATTGAGAATGCATTTAACTTCGTATGGCGAGTGAAACGACCTCGTACTTTAGCGCGCCGATTTACTGATTATTTAAGCGTGGTCATGATCGGTCCGGTGTTAGTTTTTACCGGTTTGGGCTTAGCTGCCACCGTGCTTAATCACGATGTAGTACATCAATTACAAGCGATTGAACCGTTTGGAACCTTGATTGTATCGGCGACAAAATTGATTCCCTATTTCATGATCATTTTTGCTTTTACCTTCTTATATAAGTTCATCCCTAATACACAGGTTAAGTTAGCACCTGCTCTGATTGGGGCTTCTGTAGCAGGCGTGATGTGGGTGACGGTAGGTACTATTTTTGCTTCATTTGTGGCGTCATCATCCAATTACACCGCTATTTATTCGAGTTTTGCCATATTGTTTTTCTTTATGATTTGGTTGTATTTGGCGTGGTTTATATTGCTAACCGGTTCGCAAGTGGCTTTTTATCTACAGCACCCTGGACTGGTACGTCATGGCGGTGAAAGCTTTACCTTAAGTCCGCGGTTACGTGAAAAGGAAGGCTTATGGTTGATGGCGGTGATTGCTGAGCGCTTTATCCAAAAACAACCAGCTTTGACAGTGTCTGAATTAGAGCAACAAACTGCACTAACAACCGATACCTTACAAGAACTGTTACTGACATTAGAGCAAGGTGATTTGTTAGTAGAGTTGGTGGGCGAAGAGCAGCGCTATGTACCAGCACAAGATGTTGATAGTATTTTGGTGGGGACAATTTTACAGTGTCTGCGTACCGCAGAAGAGTCAAATGTAATGATTATCAAAAGTCTGGCCGCACCTTCCGTTGATACTTTACTACAGCAACTTGGTGATGCCCAAGCATCAGTATTAGCCACGTTGAGCTTACGAGATTTAGCCACAGGCAATTTAAAACATGACTGAACCTTTAGATTCACCGCTTGCGGGTAAACACATTGTATTAGGAGTTACTGGCAGCATTGCTGCCTATAAATCTGCTGATTTGGTTCGGCGCCTGCGAGATGCTGGCGCAGAGCTACGCGTGGTGATGACCAAGTCAGCCTGTGAGTTTATAACGCCACTGACTTTGCAAACCTTAAGTGGCCACCCAGTGGCGATTGATTTATTAGATGCTGATCAAGAATCTGCCATGGGTCATATTACCTTGGCGCGGTGGGCTGACTGGATATTGGTGGCGCCTGCTAGTGCCGATGTCATTGCCAGATTAGCGCAAGGACGAACAGATGATTTATTATCTGCTTTGTGTCTTGCTAGTGAGTCCCCACTTGCGCTAGCACCAGCAATGAACAATAAGATGTGGTCAAATCCTGCGACACAAGATAACCTGACGGTATTGCGATCTAGAGGTGTGCAAATCATTGGGCCTGCCAGTGGCGATCAAGCTTGTGGTGAGCAAGGTGAAGGTCGCTTAGTTGAGCCTTTAAATATTGTTGTGGCAATGGAACGCTATGTTGTACCGAAGCGTTTACTAGGTAAAAAAGTATTAATTACAGCTGGGCCGACTTATGAAGCGATTGATCCAGTACGTTTTATAGGTAATAGAAGTTCGGGGAAAATGGGCTTTGCTATTGCTCAAGCAGCTGTTGAAGCCGGAGCTGAGGTAACGTTGATAGCTGGCCCGGTGCATTTAACAACACCAACAGGGGTTAAACGAGTTGATGTTGAAACGGCGCAGGCTATGTTTGAGCAAGTTAGCAGTGCCGTTGCTGAGAGTGATATTTTTATCAGTTGTGCTGCGGTGGCTGATTACCGTCCTTGCCAGACCGAGACTAAGAAGATTAAAAAGATAGCGAATAGTGAGCTGGAATTAAAGTTAGAGCCCACAATCGATATTGTGGCTGCAGTGGCTAAACAGCAACTAAAACCTTTTATTGTCGGTTTTGCAGCGGAAACACAAGATGTAACGGAATATGCGCAAGAGAAATTACAGCGTAAAAACTTAGATATGATCGCCGCTAATCAAGTAGGTAATGGTTTGGGCTTTGCAGTAGATACCAATACGCTGTCAGTATTCTGGCACAATGGCAGCCAAGAGTTACCCATTGCAGTTAAGACGCAATTGGCTAGAGATTTAATGATGTTAATAATTGAGCAATATAATGCAAAAAATTCAATTAAAACTGCTTGATCCTCGTTTAGGTGAGTCTATAGATTTACCAGACTATGCGACGTCAGGTTCAGCAGGGTTAGATTTACGTGCTTGCTTAGATGAAAATGCCACTCTCGCTCCAGGCGAAACTTTGCTGATTCCTACTGGCTTGGCAATTCATATCGACGATCCTACCTTGGCGGCAGTATTATTGCCTCGATCAGGATTGGGTCATAAGCACGGCATTGTGTTAGGCAATCTTGTTGGTTTAATAGATAGTGATTATCAAGGTCAGGTTTTTGTATCATGTTGGAACCGAAGCCAAACTGAATTTGAAATTGTGGTGGGCGAACGTATTGCTCAAATGGTTTTTGTTCCTGTTGCTCAGGTAGCTTTTGAACAGGTTGAAGAGTTTACAAGTTCGGAGCGTGGCACTGGTGGCTTTGGACATACTGGCCGACATTAATACTAGAATGGCAGTAACAAAGGGTAAAGGATGAAGGGATTAACTAAGTTTGCGGTAAAAGTCGGTGGTAAGCCGATAGCTTTATTAGCGTTGATATTAAGTTGCATCACAATCATTATCGGTCTTTATATACAAACGCAGCAGTCTGAAGACTACTATCAGAAAACAACTTCCGAAGCACAACAACACACAGCAAAAATAATGGCCGCAGCCGTGTCCTCACATGTGCAGGCGATGATGTTGCAAGTGACTGATACAGCAAAATTACCACAAGTGGTGTCAGCATTATCTATTCAAAGTGAATCGTTAATAGAGCAGCAACAAACACAATTGAGTGCTTTTTTCCCACATGCGAGCAAAGTTTGCTTGATCTTAGCCGAGGTCGATAAAGTCGATCAAAATGCTTGCCTGCCTATTACCTTTGCAACATTAAATAGCCTGCGAATAGCAAAGGAAAAAGGCAGTGCACCGATAGGTATATTAGGTGTGGCTAGTGATGAGTCATACATATTGTTAGCTCATCGAGTGGAAGATGATAATCAGCAGGTATTGGGTGTATTGCTGGTGTCCTTGAAAACTGAGGTTGCCGAGCAGTTATTATTAGAAGAGTTTGGCTTGCATGGCTATGTTGAGCTACAGCAAGGTACTAAATTAGCTGCCAAAATTATGAGCAAAGGGAATGTGCAATGGAAAAAAGGCACTGCCAGTTATAGTGCTGCTATTCCAAATAGTTTTTGGCGAGTAGCCTATTGGCCTGAAGTTAAAGCATCGTCGAACTTGTCTGTTGTATTACTTGCCAGCCTGCTAATCGCAGTTGCATTATTTTGGAGTGTGCGAGAATTTTGGCTTAGGATAATGTTGCAACAGGATACGGAAACTCTAAGGCGGCAGTTAGTTGATTTGCAAAAAGGGATGCTCAAGCCTAAATACACAATGGCATTTTCCTTATTAAATGATGTGATTGATGATGTGCAGACCATGGGCCGCGAACATACACAATCAAAATTAAAGAAAAAGGCTGGAGCAAAGGCGCGTGTTGGTAAACGATCAGTTGAGTCTACCGAGTCAACGATGCCAGTTGAGCAGGAGCCAGAAGAACTAAGTCTTGATGCTAGTATCTTTAGGGGCTACGACATTCGCGGCATTGTCGGAGACAATATTGATGAAGAAGTCTTTCGGGTTATTGGCCAAGCGATAGGTAGTGAAGCCAAAGAACAGAAAAAACTACGCTTGGTTGTGGGCCGAGATGGTCGATTGTCGAGTGCTAACCTTACCAAAGCGCTGATCGATGGCATCGTTGCTAGTGGCTGTAGTGTGATTGATATTGGCCAAGTGCCGACACCATTATTGTATTTCGCCTGCGAAGAACTAGGTACACAATCAGGGGTCATGGTAACCGGCAGTCATAACCCGGCTAACTATAATGGTTTGAAAATAGTACTGGCTGGTAAAACGTTAACCAACTCTGATATTAATGGCTTGTATCAACGTATTGAACAAGCTAATTTCAGTAGTGGCCAAGGCAGTGTTAGCCAAGCTGATGTGGTTGATGACTATATAAAACGTATCGTTGATGATGTTAAAACCACGCGGCCCGTTAAAGTCGTCATCGATTGCGGTAACGGCATTGCCGGTGCTGTGGCACCAAAATTGTTACGTGAATTTGGTTGCGAAGTGATTGAATTGTATTGTGATGTCGACGGTACCTTCCCAAATCATCACCCTAATCCGAGCCAAGTTGAAAACCTAGAAGATTTAGCGGCAGCAGTTCAATTGCATGAAGCCGAATTAGGATTAGCCTTTGATGGTGATGGCGATCGAATAGGTGTTATTGATGCTAATGGTCAGCCGATCTGGCCTGATCGGTTAATGGTGATGTTTGCTCAAGATGTATTATCTAGGGAAGCTGAAGCGACAGTGATTTTTGATGTGAAATGTACCAATTTATTAGCGGATGCGATTTCTCGTGCTGGCGGTAAAGGGATAATGAGTCCTTCTGGTTATTCAATCATTAAAAATAAAGTTCAAGAAACCGGAGCCAAACTTGCTGGTGAAATGAGCGGTCATATCTTTTTCAATGATCGTTGGTTTGGTTTTGATGATGGCTTATATGCCGCTTGTCGCTTGTTAGAGTTTGTAAGCAACGACCCACTAGAACGGACACCTACGGAAGTATTTGCAGCTCTACCTTATCGTGAAAGTACCCCTGAGATATTTATCGACATGGAGCAGTCAGACAGTAAGTTATTTGTCGCGCAATTAGTTGCGGAATCAGATTTCCCTGGAGCACAAAAAGTAACTATAGATGGTGTGCGGGCTGATTATCCTAATGGGTGGGGCTTGGTACGAGCTTCTAATACCATGCCCGGTCTGACCTTGCGCTTTGAAGGCAACTCGCCGGATGAGCTAGAACAAATTAAGCAACAATTTAAGCAACAGATGTTGCAGATTAAACCTTCAATGACATTATCATTTTAAAAAGATTAAACATGAGCCTAAATTCTGAACATGCCTCACATATTGCCCAAGTATTAATTGAGGCTTTACCTTATATACAACGTTTTAAAGACAAGACCTTAGTCATCAAGTATGGGGGGAATGCTATGGTCGATGAGGGCTTAAAAAATAGCTTCGCCCGTGATGTGGTTTTACTTAAAGCTGTCGGTATTAACCCGGTTATTGTTCATGGTGGCGGCCCACAAATTGGTGATTTATTAGAGCGTATTGGTAAGCAAAGTGAGTTTATTGGTGGCATGCGGGTCACCGATAGCGAAACGATGGATGTCGTTGAAATGGTGCTTGGCGGTCAAGTTAATAAGAGTATTGTCAATTTGATTAATAGCCATGGTGGTCGCGCTGTTGGCCTGACGGGTAAAGATGGCAGTTTAATTTGTGCTGAAAAATTACATGTCTCTCGAAATAATGACGATCCTGCGAACAATGTATCTGAACTGATTGATTTAGGCCATGTGGGTAAAGTAAAGAGCATTGATACCTCAGTAATTGATATGTTAACCCATAGTGATTTTATTCCTGTTATCGCACCGATTGGTGTCGGTGAAGATGGCCAGTCATATAATATTAATGCTGATTTAGTTGCAGGCAAGTTGGCTGAAGTACTACAGGCGGAAAAATTAATCTTGCTGACCAATACTGCCGGCTTACTTGATAAGGAGGGCCAGTTGCTGACTGGACTAAATGTTAAACAGGTCGATGAGCTTATCGAGCAAGGGGTGATTTACGGTGGTATGTTGCCTAAAATTGGTTGTGCATTAGATGCCGTTCAAGCGGGTGTGACAACGGCACATATTATTGATGGCCGTGTACAACATGCGGTGTTATTAGAGATGTTTACCGATGAAGGTGTTGGTACATTAATTCGTGGAGGCGGACGATGAGTGAACAAGAAAAACAAACCCGAGCTGACAAGAAAAGCTCACGTCGTCAAGCAATATTAGAAGCTTTAGCTTATGAATTGGAGCAACATCCGGGGGAACGGATCACAACTGCGCAATTAGCGAAAGGTTTGGGCGTTTCAGAGGCGGCTTTGTATCGACATTTTCCTAGCAAAGCACGCATGTTTGAAGGCTTAATAGAATTTGCCGAAGATACTATCTTTGGTTTAGTTGGTAAAATTATTGAAGATGATCATAATACGGTCAGCCGTTGTGAAAAAATCAGTACTTTATTGTTAGGATTTAGTGCTAAAAATCCAGGCATTAGCAGTATTTTGGTGGGTACGGCATTAACCGGTGAAACGGATCGTTTGCATCAACGTGTGAATCAGTTTTTTGAACGATTAGAAACACAGTTTAGACAAATTTTACGAGAACGTGAATTAACGTTAACTGAAGCTGGTGGGCGACCCGTTAATGAAACGGCAAACTTATTGCTTACGGTTATCGAAGGTCATATGCAGCAATTTGTTCGCAGTGGCTTCCGACAGTCACCCTTGGCCGGATGGGAAAAGCAGTGGCAACTTATTGCCACCATAATGAAGGTATATGCATGATAAATGTAGTGATTATTGGTAGTGATATAGATGCTGAACAGCAGTTACTTGCCCAGCATAAGGATATGACTGTAAGTAGTATAGAGCCATCAACAATTGAAACTACAGTTTTACAAGCTGCATTATTTCAGCCTGATATTTTCATTTTGAAAAAAGATGAAGAGCATATTAATGTTGATATGCTGTGTCATTTTTTGGATAAAAGCTTCCCTGATGCCCAGACTTTATTTTTAACTTCGCAGGCTGCTAGCTTTGAAATGTTACAAAATACAGGCTTTAAGGCGCGTGGTTATATTACTGAAGATCAACGTGATAAATTAGCAAAAGCGGTCAGGGTTGTACACGACGGTGAAGCTTGGCTACCGAGAGGTTTAGTAGCAGAAATGATGAACCGTTTTTCAGCGGTGGTTTATCGCAGTGATGCGGCATAAATATTAAGTTAGAATTTTTTTAAAATTAAAGCCCTAGCCTGACTAGGGCTTTTTTGTGTCTGGTGGTTAATTACACGATAGAGTTGTTTTTGATAAGTGATAATTGCTTTTTTAATTTCAATGACTTATCGTTTGCCGATGCGCAAGAGTATTATTTTTCAGTCTAGGTAGATTATTTAAGGAGTGCGTCATAGTGGCTAGTGAAATGGGAATTATCAAAACACTCATTGGAACCGCGGTTGCGATAGCTGCTGATGGCTCACAACGTGCTTTGCAAGCCGGTGACCGAGTGTATCAGAACGAAGTCATCTCGACAGGCCCAGCAGGGGCTGTTGAAGTTGAGTTTAGTGATGGTTCGATTATGACCTTAGGTCGTAACTCTCAAACCCTGCTCGATGCTGAAATAGTTGATTCACAAGCAATCGCCATACCTAGTGATGAAGTTAATGTTGACGCAGTACAGCAAGCCTTATTAGATGGGGCAGACCCCAGCCAGATAACAGCTGTAACCGCTGCCGGCGCAGGATCAGCTGGAGCAGGCAATGAAGGTGTGGATGTTGTTAAAGTCGCTCATGAAGCCCCAGTTGTTACACCTGATTCAGGTTTTGAAACCACAGGAATCAATGTTGTTTTTGATGAGCGAAATGAAAACGATGAGTTATTAGTAACTAACAATCCCCCGGTAGATTTTGATGCTGATGTGATTGCTGGTTTTCAAGAAAGCGTTGTCTTTGGCTCTCTTAATAATCAAGAAGTTATCGATGATAACGTAGCGGTACTTGGCGAAGATTTAGATTTAGATTTAGGTCCTGGTTATATTTATGAATTTCAAGTCGGTGAAGCGGAAGGAGTTGCAGATAATATTCACGGTACCGATATTGAAGATGGTGTAACTAGTAGTTTCACTATTAGTAGTTTGCCAGCCGACTCTGACGGTAATCAAGTAGGGCTATTACTTCTCGACCGTAATGATGATGGTTCACTAGATGAAATCTATGGTGAAAGCTATAGTGGCTTGCCAGTAGGTGGTCTAGCGGTAGCCAGCGGTGATTCGGTATTTTACTTCCAATCGTCAGGTACTAATTATGATGGTGGAAGCCTGCAATATTATGAGCAAGGAGGCATGTCGAATGCGCCGGTCTCTGTGTCGTTTAATTATTCTACGATAGATAGTGACGGGCTGGAGAGTGATGGTGCTGTTATTAATATTGGGATGGATGATATTTTTGCTATCCAAGATGACGAGGTCAGTACCACTGAAGATACAGTTGTTAGTATCAATGTATTAGATAACGATGAGTTAGGCGCAAATGGTGGAAGTGTTACTGCTTATACTGAACCATCAAATGGTACAGTCATTCTTAATGCTGATGGCA